>TARA_R110001592_G_scaffold300043_1_pt1 | contig 11244 bp, 11 predicted proteins | sample TARA_R110001592 | Tara Oceans TARA_R110001592 (sample SAMEA4398387) | marine metagenome | biome: Polar Biome; feature: [SRF] surface water layer (ENVO:00010504); material: water (ENVO:00002006), including particulate matter (ENVO:01000060) such as... | depth 5 m | reverse complement strand
GGCAACGCGGTGGGCGCGCTGGTCATCCCCGTCGGCCTGGCGTTCGAGGAAGCCTACAAGCGGCGCCCGGCGCTCAACCTGCACCAGAGCTATGACGGCTCCCACCCCAGCCTGGAGGGCACCTACCTCGCCGCCTGCGTGGTGTTCGCCAGCGTCTACGGCCAGTCGCCCCTGGGCAACGGCTACGATTACTTCGGCAAGGTCGACAAGGACACGGCCGCATTCCTGCAACAGGTCGCCCAAGACACGGTGAAGAGGTTCTACGGGCGGTAAACCGGCCGCCCCGCCCAGCCTTCACTCAGCCCACCTAAACCGAAAAGCGCCCCTTACGAGGGGCGCTTTTTCGGGTTGGGCGATGGAAGACGGTGGAATGGTGGGCGCGGCTGGAATTGAACCAGCGCCCCCTGCGTATTAATAGGGCAGTGCATGACTATTCCGTAGGAGTCTCGCTCCACACAATACTTGGTAAAGATATCGGCTTGCCGTCCATATCGATCAGTTCTGCGCTTCCGCGTAAACGCATACGGATAAAATCAATCACCAACTCACATGCCTGTTCTGGATCAACTCCAAATATCTGATATGGCTTTTTGGATAAGTACGGGCAACTCACAAAACAATAGTACCCTTTACCCGCTTCATAGCCGGGCGTGTAAACCTTAAGGCTGAAGGGGGCGACATTGCCATCGCCCCCTTTGGCGAAGGCCTCAAAACTCAAGATCGGTGTGCTTATTGGTTCCATGTATCCAACGGCGGTAGGTATTCAACAGGGACACCCCTTAGGCATGCGTCATATCTGTTGGCTGCGGTAGCGTGGCAACGCGCCCCAGCAGCGGCACCACGCGTTCTTGTAATTCCGTTACAAGTTTCCGTATCGATACCATATCGAACTTCGCATTGCTTCTCCAACTCACTGCCATCGTCGTCGGAACCGCCTCCAGCCAATTTTCCTTTGGTTTTCTGTGCACCGGCCATGGACTGCCACCAATCCATTGCAACCAGTATCGGAAGACCAAAGTACATCGCGATTCCATAAGCCCCTCGCGGGATGGGGATTTGGATGCTTCCTTTTTCTTTTTGCTGGCTACGTTGTTGAACCGGCATAGCCATATCTGTGGCCGGTATGGCGTTGGTATCATCGGCGATTTGCAAGGCTTTGACCTTCGACTGCAGGTCACGGTTCAATGCGCGTTCGGTTTCACCATAAGGTCGCAGCCAACCGTCCACCTTCAGGCCTTTTGAAGCCTGGAACCGCTTAATGGCGTTCGGGAGTCCTTTGTCCGACATTTCGCTCACAGCACCTCCATCTGGATGGAGGGGATCACCTGCCCATGCCAGCGCTTGGCTTGTCGTCGATACATCGAGGGGACTGTTAGTGCGCCCGAGGCCCACATCCCCCGTCAAACCGAAGGCCTTGGGGGCCATCTTTCTCGTCTCGTTTTCTGCGCGATCGAGAACAACTTCAAGTTTCGCCGCGGTCTCGCCGTCCGGCTTCATAACACCGTCACGTTGCAAGCCATGCCGCTCTTGAAAGCTTTCAATTCCCTGAAACAATGGCTCATCGGGATACACGGTCATGCCGTAGGACGGCATCTCGAAATGGCCGAGCTTGCCCAACGCCAGCTTCGTGCGCAGGACATCATTCATATCGGCGTTGTAGGCTCGACCCAAGGTCGCGTTCAGTTTGAAGGGGGGCTTCACGTTCCGTCTCCTTGCGAATAGGCCCGCGTACTCCGGGGAGACGACATGGACGCGCAAGCGCTCCTCGGAACACACAGGGGAAGCGGATTGCAGGCGGCGGAATCTCGCGCCGGCAACCGGGTTCATTACGGGGGAATGAGAGGCGTTATCCGATGTCGTGGCGCTTCGGGCCGAGTTCTCCGGAAGCAAGGCCGGGCTTGGCAGAAGCGCTGATCGGGCGCGTCGGGAATATATTTCTGAAGGGATGCTTTGGAGCTCCAGGAAGGAACCGATCATCCAGACCCTTCAAAGTTGAACATTACACCTTTCAGCATGAATTGTTAATATATTCCTATTTCTCATGTGATAAAGGCAGGCCCGAACATGAGGCCTTCAGCATTATTGATCATTGAGCAGAAAGGGATGGTGGGCGCGGCTGGGATTGAACCAGCGACCCCTGCCGTGTGAATGGGGCAGAGTCGGAAATTACCTAACTAAATCAACCACTTGTTCGGGCGCTGTCGTGCCAATCAACCGAACAGTGGGATTTTAGACGGGATAAAATCGAATAAAGCGGGTGGGGTTTGGGCACACTCGAAATAAAACGAATGTTCCGTCGCGCGCCCAAAACTCTTGGACAAGCGCTACGTTTACGGGTCTCGCATCTGGTCCAGGGCCTCAATCCTTTTGGCGATACTCATGCGTTCGGTCCTCGCGTCTTCAGCAATACCCAACCGGCGGGCAAACCGCGCGCCTCTTTCGAGGTGCCTCAACCCGCGCGCAAGAAACGCTTGCCCGCTGGCGGAACGGTTTGAGCGCATCAGTTCTACGCCCTCTTTCATTAGACTTATTCCTTCTGCTTGGCGAAGAAGGAAAACCAAGCTTAGACCTTTCGCAACCATTGCCTCGCCGACACTATTAGGCGTCGCTCCTGACGTCTCTCGGAGGTCGAGGGCCGTTTGAAAATCATCCCGCGCGCTAAGTAATTTCCAAGGTGATCCCAATCGCGCGATCTGCATCGACGCATAGCCTCGAATTAAAAGAGCGCCTTGGCGAGCGACATTGTCGCTCTTAATCGCGACTGTCGCTAATTCAGCTGCCAGCTTGTACTGCCTACGTTTCAGCCGCCATGAGTGAATGTTGCCTGCAATGGAGTACATCGTCGGCGAGAACGCGTCCTGTAAGACTGCGATCATCGATGCTGTGCGTTTGTTGCTCCGTGAGGATGAGTTCGGTTTCAGCCCGATTTCCGAGTCTGATTTTTACAAGTCATTCGACCATAAAGAGCCTGCCGCAAGCCGCATCAAGCTAACGGCGCAGTTGAGCAATCTAACAAAGGACGAGGAGGTCGCGTTTCTTCCTTGGTCAGATTTAAACGGAAACGCGAGTTTGACATTGCTCGTCGACAACAAGGAAAAAAACGGGCGATTTAAACGCCAGATGTGGGGCGGCGCATCTAGAGCCTCCGCATTTGAATGGGAGCTGTTCGAGAGGATCAATTGTATATACCTGCCCCCCCTTCGGGACGCGGAAGCAAAGTTAAAAGAAGGGCGGGGCTCAAGGCTGGCGCGCTTGTTGCGAAACATTGAAGCGAAGGCGCTTAAAGAGGCCAAAGAAACACAAACCAAACACCCATTGGAAGGTGAGTTCAATGTTTTCAACCAATCGCTCACTGAGAACAAGGATGGAGCCATTCACAAGGCAAATGCGCTGATCAAAAAACGGCTAGTAGAGGCTGTTGGCAGCGTGTTCGGCCAAGATACACAAATCCAATTTTCCGAAGTTAAATTCAACAAAATCGCAGAGAGTCTCAGGCTTTTCTTCTTTCCCAACGTTGGCGGACCAAAAGACAATCAGCCCTATAGATCGTTGGAAGAAAACAGCCTCGGCTTCAACAACCTTCTTTACCTGGCGACGGTATTGGCAGAGTTGATTGAAGCTCCAGACGCCAGCGGCTTTTTAAAAGTCCTTCTTATTGAGGAACCAGAAGCCCACCTGCATCCGCAGCTCCAAACTCGCTTACTCAAATACCTTAAAGAACAAGCGGAACAAAGCGACGTAGAAATCATCGTTACCACACATTCTCCCACGCTGGCGTCATCCGCACCGGTTGACGCAATTACCCATTTGTCGATGGGAAGTGAAAATCCATGTGCCGTGGCAGTTCGCGATACAGGTCTGGACGTTTCCTGTAGCAGAGATTTTGTTGATCGATGGTTGGACGTGACCAAATCGACCTTATTGTTCGCAAAGGGCGTTATCCTCGTCGAAGGGATTGCAGAGTCGTTTTTGGTGCCGACATTCGCCGAACGAGTCCTAAAACAACACAACGCCATCGTTGCGCCAGAAGATCAACTTCCCAAAACGTTGGAAGATGCTGGCGTCTCAGTCATCAACATGAATGGAATTTACTTCAAACACTTCATGCAACTGTTCTGTAATTTGGCTGATGGTACAGAAGATAAAAAGAACATTCCGATTAGATGCGCCGGCATTACCGATTTAGACCCAGCGAAAGAAGAAACAGTCATTGGCGATGATGGCAAAGAAACAAAAAGTGCCATTATTCCCACACCATCTAATCCATCAGAGGGAACAAACCCCGCACTAGAATTACTAGAAACAGTCAATGCGACTGAGAACTGCCGTTTGCACCATAGTCCTCTCAAGACGCTTGAATATGATCTCGCCTTTGAAGGCAACAATGCAAAGCACATGGCCGATGTTCTGGAGCAAATTTGGCCGAACGAAGGCCAAGTGAAAAAGAAACTAAAGGATATATCAGGTGTCGATTGGAAGGGCCGGGGGGAAAACGATAAAGGCCAAGTCGCGTTAGAAATCCTGAATAGAGTAGACGGCAACACAGTCGGCAAAGGTTACCCCCACTTCGTCGGCACAATTGACAGTTGGTTACACAACTACCTTGGTCACCCGTTCGGTCATCATGTTACGGGTTATAGAGGCCTCAATGATGACCGTTCACTTCGATTGATTGATGCCACTTCGAAGGCCAGCTTTCTTAACGCCTTTAAAACTAAATATGGACTCGCAGAAACCGGAAATCCTTCTGCGAATCAGTACATCCACGATTGGGTGAATGATAAGTGGATATTCCGCTCCGGCACTCAATCAGTGGACCAAAAACGGTCTGCCGTTGTTCTAGAAAACTGGCAAAAAACTGACTTACGAGAAACAAAAGCCAAGTTCCTCAAATCCGGCTTCGCCACTTACGCTGATATTGAAGATATTTGTTTAACGCTATTGGTAGATAACGCCAATTTACGCAAATTGTTCGCCAAACGGTTCCCATTTATTATCGTTGACGAGTGCCAAGATTTATCAGAAGTCCAACTTAATATTCTGGAAGCGTTGAGAAGTGAGGGCTCATGCCTTCATTTTGTCGGCGATTTGAACCAAGCAATTTACGAATTCAAGGAGGTGGACCCAGCGGTGGTCGCGGAATTTGCCAAAAAAACATCGTTTGTCCCGCGACAACTCACTAAGAATTTTAGGAGTTCCCAAAGTGTAATCAACGTTTGCCAAAAATTAGTTCCTGAAAGCATTGCCATAGAGTCAGGTTTTGATTCGACTACAGATCCCGCTTGTATTTGCGTTACCTACCCTAGAGAGGCTATCGCATCCCTACCCGAGTGGTTTGCAGATTTCCTCCTTTCCAAAAATTTAGACACTAAACGATCTAAAGTAGTGGCCCGTGGGTGGACAACGGTCGGTCGCCTCAGGCCAACCGGCAAGCGGCACCTTGAAAAACATCAGCTGTGGTTGGCGGAAGCCATCCGGCTATGGAACGACGGTGCCAAACTGTCAATGCCCGAGGCCATCAGCCTAGCTGGGCGTTTTATAGCAGCGTCATATTTGAACGGGATACCAACGAGTTCACACAACTTCTATTGCCCCGAGGGGGTTAATAGCGCGATTGATTGGCGGCTTTTCCTCTCCAGAACACTAGACGGCTGTTGCAAGGACGCGGAAATTTCGGACCTGAACAAACCATGGAATTCATGGGCTGCACTTATCAGAGAAAAATTCCCAGGGATTGTTAAGAGCGCTGCAGCCTTCGCCGACCAATTCGATCCAAAGATAAACCAAGCATTCGACAACCCAATAACATTTAGGAGCCTTCAGGGAAAAGCTGACGAATCTGTAACAAACAGCCTACAGACGGGACCATCTGGCCCTACGAGAATTCCGGTAACAACAATCCATGATGTGAAGGGGCAAACATTCGACGCTGTAATGGTCGTTTCCGCGCTTCATAAAGGCGGTGCCACCAAGGATGGTCACTGGGAGTATTGGCTAGAAGATAAAAATTCGGAAGCGGCTCGGCTGGCTTATGTCGCGAGTTCTCGTCCCCGCCACCTTTTGGTTTGGGCCGTGCCCGAGGGAAATGGCGGCCATGACACTGCGTTATCTGAGCTGGGATTTTCGATCGAAAGGCTGCCAGCAGTAGAGCAGGATGAGGCCGCTGACGATGGTTAGGAATCACGGGAAATGGTCTGACCCCGGCATCCCTCACAAAGGTTGGGTCTGTGTCGATGTTGAGGACTTAGGAAAAGTCGACGCGGTTTGCGAAATGTGTGAAACGCAAGACATTCGATACGTTCATCATATGCAACACCAAAATTTTCCAGGAACTCTTGGAGTTGGGTGTATTTGCGCCGAACACATGGAGGGAGATTCCGTAGGCCCGAGAAAACGAGAAAACGCATTAAAAAATGCGGCAAGACGTAAGGGAAACTGGTTGAAACGGAAGTGGCAGACCTCCGAAAAAGGAAATCCGTATATCAATACTGACGGACTAAACATTGCTATTTTCCGCAAGCCCAATGGACGTTGGGGCGGAAGAATAGAGGACAAATTGACGGGAAATTACGTCTTCTCGCACCGGGAATATGAAACCAAAGACAAAGCAAAGCTGGCCGCATTTGATGCAATGATTTTTCTGAAAGCACAACGCGGGTGGGGAGTTTGATTGCCTCGTGAGCGACGAATTTGACCATTATGACGGTGGCGATGAGCCTCGCTATGGTTCACCTGAGAACATTGAGCAATTCAAGATTCGAGAGGCCTTGTCCAATCTTCATTTGCTTGGGGATGATCACTTTTTGCAGATGCAGGCCTTCAACCTTTCTATCGTCGATCAGTTCATTATGGGCGTCGAATACGACGTTCTTCGCCTTTTGATTCACGAAGAACGGACGCCTGTACCGGAAGCATCGTTTCTATCCGCACAGTCCCAAATGTGGATCTTCGCCGCCTATGAGTTGATGCGAACCTGGCGTCAACGCTGCAACGATATGATCAAGTGGCAGGTGAACCATGGCCTCGAGTTGAAACTAAAATCTCTGACCGAGGATTCAGGGTACAAGCATTTTGGAAAATCAATGCGGGCATCACAGATTCAAAGCGTGATCGACAACCCTTCTCTCATTCAGCAAATTCGGGATGACCTACGGCGGACCCACATCCTTTTTGCCAGGCTTGAAGCAATTCGTATTTCCTTGGCGAAACACGAACTCAGGGGACGCGACAATTCTGTCGCACTAACTCCTGGGTACGGGCGGATTAACCAATGGTGTGGCTCGTTAGATTACGAGCTAGAGAATGGTCAATATTCGATGGGATACGTTAACCGACGAGACATCGCGGACGAAATTAGGGCGCTCTTCTCTTATGATGAATTGCCTACGGACGAGCAGATTACAATGTTTGAAGACTTTCTCCGCGGACCGCCTGCGTCACCGTTTGACTGATTTGATAAATAGTCGATACGTGCACTCAACCCCTGTCCGCGAGCCGGTAATCGCGTACGACTGGGCCGCGCAGGTGCCAGGCTAACCCTGCGTCGCTGATAAGGCGGGCGAGGGACGTTAAAGATAACAAAACGCCTCTACTGCGTAAGTTGCTCTCGAGAACGCCGCTATCATCAACCCGGTCGCTCTCTCTAGCCACAAGCGGTCTTGATCTGCACCAGCCAATAATCGCTCAAGGGGCGGGCTTCAAGCAGCGCTATTAGTCAAGAGACCAACCACAATGCTGACAACGGACACCAAAATGGTGACGATACCGATGATGATAAAGATGCGGGTATTACGGCTGGAACGAACTTGATGACGCCGAGCGATCTCGTTGCGGACGATTTGGCTCGCGCCCCAACTGGGGTCGTTCTTCAGCAACTCTGTCCGCAGCTCTTCGTCAGAGTAGTTACGTATGCGCTTGGAGTAATGTAGTTCGGCCATCCGAAGACGATGCGGTGAGTCTCTCACGGCCGCAAGGGAAAACGCGCTACGTTTTTTTTTGGCTGGGGTGTCGGATTCCTGGGGGCGTGTTTGTCTTTAAAAATAAAGCGCTATTTAGGAGGAATTACGCCTACCGAAAGACTGTTACGTTTTCAGGAAAAGAATAGAAATAGACGACGTCAAACCCTCGCAAATCCAATTCCGGGCGCTCTTCAAGTCGCAATTTTCCGCTGTTCATTCTCCGGTTTGCGACAATAAGGAGCCGAATGTCGTCTAGGCCAGCACATTCCCGATATCGCGGCAGCCTTCCTGCTTTGCTATTGATTGCCTCCGTTATCCGCTCTGCTGGATTTTGATCAACCCCTCCGACACGATCATTCACACAGTACCAGTCGGCGTTATGTATGCCTCGCGTGACATACACACTGAGTTTGGCCGGTCCTTTGTCTACCACGAACCGTTCTTGGTCGCCTGGTAACCTGGCAGAAAGATTCAACTCACGAAGTGTCGGGATAACCGCTTCCAAATTCTCACGGCACATGTCACCAACGAACTTGACGAACAATGGCGTATCGTCCTTTTCCTCATACTCCGTACGAAGAGCATTTACGACTTTCTGAGTTTCGGATTCTGCCCTCTTTCGGTGTGAGCCGTGTCCATCCTGTGGCCCAGTAAAAATCTCGACAATTTCCAGGCCGAATTGTTTCCCTCCCTCGGTCACGATGAAGTCAGGATTTTCCCGATCAGGACCTAGGCACCATTCCTTTCTGAGTGCCTTGGCGGCTTCCTCTGCAATGAATCGCTCAGCAACTTTCTGCGGTGATCGTGTCATGAGATATTTTACACACAGTGAGACATGGTCGCCACTGACACGCCGCAATCGGACAAGGTCGCCTATGTTACGTAACACCCGCCCTACGTAACGTAACGCTCATCGCCCCAAGCGCCCTCGCAACCGAACCTCCTGCGTCTCCCCTATACCCATAGTGAGCGTTACGTAACAGGGCGCGGTCATTCGTCTGCCGCAGCTAATGCTCTGGAGCTTCCTTTAGCTAAATACAAAGATTGCGCGATTAGCGCCAGATACGGCCAGCTTTCCGGGTCGACTTCCTATAGCTATAGGGACGGACGAAAACCGCCCAATTTCCCGAAATCATACGTCACGTAACGCGCCGGATTCGGCAGCGCGACCTACGTATCGTAATGCTCCCCCTACGTAACGTAACGCTCCATCGCTTCCGACCCGCGTTCGACCGAATCTCTTGCATGCCCCCTTAAGCTTAAGGGGGCGTCACGTAACAGGACACGGGACGTTTGTTCGGCCATGGCCATCAACTCGGAAGATCGCCTTAAGCTTAAGGCCCGGTGGGGCCGATTCGCGCCTTTAAGGGCCCGCACGCAGATGGACCACCCCTTAAGCTTAAGGGTCGGCAGACGGCTCCCCGCGTTCCTGAGACAAGTTCCTCCGTGCCCGGCGATGGTTGCCGGGCTCTTAAGGGAACGCGATCAGGGAACCGCCTTAAGGCCATGACGACGGACGCCAGCCACGACCAGGCCCATAAGTTTAAGGGCGACATCCCGCCCCGGCGCTATCTGGCGCGGGAAGAGGCGGCGGCATGGCTCGGCATTTCCGCCGACACGTTCTCGGGCCTGGACATCCGTTACGTGGACCTGGGGCCTCGGTGCAGGCGCTGGGACATCGTGGACATCGTCGCCTTTGCCGACGACAATAAGCGGTGCGACAGCGCCCGGACCTCGAACGAGAGGAAAAGGCAATCATGCGTATCTTCAAACGCAAAGGCTCACCGTCCTGGTGGGCAACTTGGTACGACCAACACGGCAAACGCCACCGCAAGAGCACTGGGACTGAAGATAAAGACCTAGCCCAGGCCCTTGCCGCCAAATGGCAGCAGGAGAGTTTCATGGAAAGGCACTTCGGCAAGATTCCCGACGTTCCATTCCGTGACGCGCTTCTGAAGTATGCCGAAGCCAAATTTCGGGAGAACTCGGAAGGCTATAGCCGGAGCACCAAATACCGCCTGCAATGCCTGCTTGACCGCTTCGATGGCCTTAACCTTAAGGACATCACGGCGGCCAAGGTGCAGGACTTCGCCGACGACCGCATAGCGAATGTCACAGACGCCACGGTCCAGAAGGACTTGGCGACCCTTAAGGCGATCTTGAACAAAGCCCATCGGGAAGGCCGGTTGGAAACCGTGCCGCCGTTCCCCCGGTTCAAGACCGCCAAGGGCCGATGCCGATGGCTCACACCCGAGGAAGAGGTGCGCTTGCTACATCACGCGCCCGACCACCTCAAACCCATCATCATCGTCGCCGTCGATACGGGCGGACGGAAGTCCGAACTTCTCCGGCTCGATTGGCGGCATGTTGACCTGACGCGGGGACGCCTGACCTTCACCGAAACCAAAAACGGCGAAGATCGGACCATCCGCATGACGGACCGGGTAAAACGGACCCTGACGGGCCTGCTAGAGGACGGGGAGGCGAAGGAAAGCGGCCCCGTGTTCACCTACCGGGGGAAGCCGATGCAACGCTTCAAGGCCGGTTTCGAAACCGCCCGTGACAAGGCGAACCTCCATGACTTCCGGTTCCATGACCTGCGGCATACGTTTGCCTCGCGTCTCGTCCAGAAGGGCGTTCCGATCTACGAAGTCATGCACCTAACAGGCCACAAAAGCCTGTCCATGGTTCAACGCTACGCGCACTTGGCCCCGGACTTCCAAGCCCAGGCCATCGCCGCGTTGAACGACTTTGGGCACAATATGGGCACAGAGCGCCCTGAGGAGCCCGCCGAAATTTCCGCTAAGTCCTTGTTGGCAATGGTGGGCGCGGCTGGGATTGAACCAGCGACCCCTGCCGTGTGAAGGCAGTGCTCTCCCGCTGAGCTACGCGCCCTTGCTGCATCGCCGGGTCATTCCCCGGCGGCAAGGCGGGATCATATAAGGGGCGCCCCCCAAGCCTGTCAAGCCGGGCCTGCCGGCATCCCGAATGCGCCAGATCAAAGCGCGGCGTGGCCGGCGCGGCCAACATGGACGCAGAACGGCGGCTGTGGCAGTCTCTGCCCCGCCGCAGGCACCCCGATTTCCGACCGCCGACCCAGGAGAGGCCGCTTGAAACCGAAGACCGCAGACGACGTCGCCCGCCTGATGGAACGCGCCGGCCAGGCGTTTCGGGCGGGCAATCTCGCGCGCGCCGGAAAAGACGCCGAAGACGTGCTGAAGGCCGTGCCCGACCATGGCGAGGCGCTCTACTGCCTGGGGCTGGTGCGCCATAACCAGGGCAAGAC
>TARA_R110001592_G_scaffold205863_2_pt1 | contig 11250 bp, 14 predicted proteins | sample TARA_R110001592 | Tara Oceans TARA_R110001592 (sample SAMEA4398387) | marine metagenome | biome: Polar Biome; feature: [SRF] surface water layer (ENVO:00010504); material: water (ENVO:00002006), including particulate matter (ENVO:01000060) such as... | depth 5 m | reverse complement strand
TTCAAAAATGTTTTTTAAGCCATTGTGTCCTCCATCACTTCCTTTACCTTTTATACGAATAGTTCCAAAAGGAAGAGCAATATCATCAGTAATTACCAATAAATTTTCTTGCTTAATTTTTTCTTGTTGGAGGTAGTAGTTAACTGTTTTACCACTTAAATTCATATAAGTAGAAGGTTTTACTAAAATTAAAGTCCTGCCTTTAAATTTTAATGTAGCTGTAAAGCCAAGCTTATTAGACTCAAAAAAAATATTGGATGCACTAGCTAGTGCATCCAATATTTTAAAACCTATATTATGTCTAGTATTTTCGTATTCAGAGCCTATGTTGCCCAATCCTACAATTAAATACTTCATAGTCTAATTTATTCAGCAGAAGCTTCAGCTGTTTCTTCAGTAGTTGCCTCAGCACCTTCTTCACCTTCTTCTTCCTCTTCTTCGTCTGCAGCAGAAACTCTACTTCTTTTAACAGCAACAACAACAGCATTAGCTGTATCTAATAATGAAAGACCATCAACTTTAATGTCTCCAACTTTAATAGATTGACCAATTCTTACATTTGTAATGTCAATTGTAATAAATTCAGGTAAAGCTTCTGCTAAACCATTTACTTTCAATCTTCTTGTTACAACTCTTAGTTTACCACCATTTAATACACCTCTTGAGTTACCAGTTAACTTAATTGGCATGTTTACAGTAACAACCTTACCTTCCATCACTTCTAAAAAGTCGATGTGTAATACTCTGTCTGTAACAGGGTGAAATTGAACATCTTTAACAATAGCTCTATGCTTAGTACCATCAATATCTAAATCTATAAAATAGACATTAGGTGAGTTAATAATTTTACCAAACTGGATTTCATTAACTGTAAAGTGTGTATTTTCTTTTCCGCCATATAATACAGCTGGAATTTTTTCTGCGTTTCTTAATGCTTTAGCATCAGTTGTTCCTCTGTCAGCTCTTTTGTTTCCTTGTAATGCTATTGATTTCATTATAATAGTGTGTTAATTAATTAGCAAATAAATGTGTTACTTATTGATTCGTGATTGAATACTTTGTTTATAATATCTGAGAATAAATCGGCAACCGAAAGTACTCTAATCTTATCACTTTGTTGTGAAAGAGGAATAGTATCGGTAACAATTAATTCTGTAATTTGTGATTTTTCTATTCTATTGTATGCATCTCCTGATAAGATAGCATGGCTCGCAATAGCTCTAACACTAGTAGCACCATTTTCCATCATTATATCAGCAGCTTTACATAATGTTCCTGCAGTATCAACCATGTCGTCTACAATAATAACATCTCTACCTTTTACTTCTCCAATTAAAAACATATCAGAGATAACATTGGCTTTTTTACGCTGCTTATAACAAACAACTACTTCCGAGTCTAAAAACTTAGCATAAGCATTAGCACGTTTAGTTCCACCCATATCAGGCGAAGCCATTGTTAAGTTAGGAAGGTTTAAGCTTTTAATGTAAGGTATAAATATAGTTGAACCAAAAAGGTGGTCAACAGGCACTTCAAAAAATCCTTGAATTTGGTCAGCATGTAAGTCCATTGTCATTATTCTGGTTACACCTGCTGCTGCTAACATGTTAGCAACCAATTTAGCACCTATTGGTACTCTTGGCTTATCTTTTCTATCTTGACGAGCTAAACCAAAATAAGGCATAATTGCAACAATTCGTCTAGCTGAGGCTCTTTTTGCCGCATCTATCATCATTAACAGTTCCATCAAATTATCTGCTGGTGGAAAAGTAGATTGAATAATAAATACATCAGCACCTCTAACCGATTCTTCGAACGAAGGTTGAAACTCACCATCACTAAATGTGTTAATGATTACGTTACCTAAAGGAATACCGTAGCTTTTAGCTATTTTATTAGCTAAATCTTCGGATGCTCTTCCTGCAAATAATTTTACCTTTGGTTCGTACATTTTAATTCCTTGTCAATTAAAGGGGTGCAAATTTATTAATTTATTAATACTAAGACAAGTAAATAATGAAAACTATTGTATTTATTTTCCTAAATATCAAAAAGTAAAGGTATTAAATTAAGTTCTTTAATTTTTGAATAAATAATAGTTAAATATTTTATTGTTTGAAAAGGAATGAATATTTTCGCAGTCCTATTTTATAAATAGTTGCCCGAGTGGCGGAATTGGTAGACGCGCACGACTCAAACTCGTGTTCCACTGGAGTGCCGGTTCGACTCCGGCCTCGGGTACGAAAGCGGAAAAGCTGTCATTTTTGACGGCTTTTCTTTTTTCTAAACTTTCCAAACCCTTGTTACTCCTAGTGATTGTTTCGATTACTTTGTTGATTCCTTTGGTTCGACAATTATTTTTTGATAATATCAATTTATTAGGGAACATCGAACCAATTACAAGTTGTTTTTCCTCAAAAGCTGCATTACTATATATCTGTGGTAAGTCTAACAATATAGTCATAGCACCTTCAACTTTATTTTCTAGTGATTCGTGTTTGGTGTTAAGAACCTCAACATCATTATTTATTTCTCTGATGCTTAATTGATAACGGTTATTCATGCTATTAAAGGATTCTGGAGAAATGTCTTTTGTAGCTAATCTATCTTCAATTTCATAAATACGTTGCTGTATTATATCCTTTTCTTTTAGTTTTTTTTTAATTGCGATTCCTTTACCATCTTCCTTTAATTTAATAGTATTCACCAGTATCTGTGTGTATAGAGAATGTATATTGTTATTGATTTTAAGGTCATTTAGAAGTGATTGGAACATATCGTCAGCTTTGGTGCTACTCACTCTCATTTTACATCCACTACGGCAATGGTAGTAATAATACAATTTGGTTCGACCTTTCGATGGACTACCAGTTAGTGTACTACCACAATCATCACAAATTAAATGTTGCCTTAATGGGAAGTTGATATTCTTATGTGTAGGCTTCTTATAATGTACTTTCTTGCCAAGTAGCACTTCTTGTACTTTGTAAAAGGTTTGTTCATCAATAATTGCCTCATGTATTGCATCATTTATATAAGCATCTTCTCCTTTATATTCTGGAACTTGAACTTTGCCGATATAAACTATTTTGGATAGCATTTCATGGAAATTACTACTTCCCATTTTAAAGCCTTTTTTTATTAGCTTTTGCCGAACCTTATCTATAGGGATTAACCCCTTAGCTACCTCTTGGAAAGCTTCTCGAACTAAATTAGCTTCATGCTCAACAATTTCTATAGTTCCTCTACCTTTTTTTCTTCCTTGTTCAAATATTTTTATGTTTTTGTATCCGTAACAAGATTTATGAGGGTAATATCCTAGTTGTTTAGATGTGTAGTTCCCTTCCAATGTTCTTAAAGATATTCTTCTGCGTTCAATTTCTGACATTGCTAAATAATTAGAAAGCATTAACAAGTTTTCTGGGATGCTAAGGTCAAGAGGTTGCTCACAAGCGTTTAACTCTACTCCGTAAGTTAAATAAAATAAATCCACTTTAGTATGTGCTAAGGTGGCGTGACGAGAAAATCTATCCCATTTAACAAAAAGAACTTTGTCCACTTGTTTTTTATTAGCCTTGACATATTTTTCCAATTTTATCCATTCGGGTCTATTAAAATCTTTAGCAGATTCATCTTCCAAATAAATTTCTATTATATTATAATTGTTATTCTGACAATAAGCTTTAAGTGTGTTTTCTTGATTAGTTAAGCTAAAGCCTAATGCTTGGTCATCTGTACTCACACGACAGTACAGGATAACATTAATATGTGAATTTTTCATAATCTTGTTTTTATAAAAGAGAGTTACTACACTCCCTTTAAATTTTATTTTGTTGAAACTGAATATCAGCTATTAGGTATAAGAAATCTCTTATAGTTTGGATTTCTTCGTCTGTATATGTAATACCATTTCTATTTAATAATTTTTTGCATTCTGTTAAGGATAACATTATAGGATGTAACCACTATGCTGTATTTTTTGTGGCTGCTTCTTAGTCGACTTTTAGCGTCTTATCTTGACGGATTACCATGTAATGTACCTGGTATTCAGATTTATACAACAATACCAAAAAAAAACTTATGATGCCAACCTCAATGACAACTTTTTTTAAAATAGGTGCAATTTAAAATTTAGAAGAATCTGAATTATTTGATGAAATCATTGTATTAAAGTAAATAATACAAATTATTTTCATCAATGTTTACAATATATTCAAGGTTATTTTGCTTCTACTATCTCTTTTAATATTTACTTTTTGGTGCATTGCACGATATTTAATATCAACACTTGGTGGAGGTCTGTCAAGTTGATAATAGATTTAATAAAGATAAAGTATGATTAAAAAAAAGAAAGAATTTTATTCACTTCGAGAAATGGGAGAAATGGTTGATTTACAAAAAAGGCAATTGATAAATAGAATGAAAAAAGTAAAAGAAAAGTATAAGGATAATAAACAATTATTATCGTTTGAAGGTAGAAGTTGGAAGATACATTGGACTCTAAGATTTGAATTTGACAGAGTAAAGACAACAAATACAGAAAAAGAACAAAAATTTATAAGTTTAGTATCTATCAATCCTCATGGTAATTATGATGTAGCCTATAATTTAGAACTTGTCAATAAAGCATATAAAGAAATATCTACTGCATCACCAGTTCCAGTAAGAATACAATACTTTATAGAACAAGGTGAGTTAGGGAAAGATTATCACACTCATTTTAAAATTAATCTAACTCCAGACTATCAAAAACTAATAAAAAGAGCGGCAAGTGTTTATACTAAAACAAATACAGATGTTAGGTATATCTATGAAGAGCATCAACTAATGGATTACTTAGAAAAAGATGTTACGGTTCAAGGCTTCCTCTCTAGTTAGTATTAGCAAGTAAAGCAGACTTATTTGCACTTAATAAGTGCCTTAAAATTGTTAAAATACATGATGTGGTGCGTTCATCGTTGAGAGTTTTCTTTCAAATAATTTAGGGAGGGTGGGGGTAGGTTTAGAATAAGAACGTATAATATCATTGCTAGTATCCTTTCTTAGATATGTAGTTGCCTTTTTGGTTAACGTCCCCCATTAATTTCTAAATGAAAATTTTATCGTAGGGTGGGGTCTTTTATTAAAAAGGTGCATATTTATTTATAAAAAGAAACATGAAATTAAAATTAACCGCATATCAATTAGGAATGTTAGTAAGAAAGGGTGTTTATAATGCAAAAATTAAAGTGCGTAGTCAAAAACAAGAAGAAAAGGTTAAGAAGTTTTCAATTGCTATGATGAGTTTGTCTAGGGATTTGATTGATGAAATTAAGTCTAAAAATCAAGGAGATTAGGTAAAGAAATTTCAAAAGCATCCGCTATTTTCTTTAGCGTATTTAAGGTTAATCCTTGTCTGCAAGTTTCGTATTTTTTAAGATTAGAAACTTCAATATCCATCCTAAAAGCCAACTCTTCCTGTGTCCAACCTTTTAATTTTCGGAGTGATTTTATTCGAAAAGCAAATTGCTTCTCAATCTCTGTAGGTTCTTTCTTGTTTGCTGAATTAGGCATGTAGCCAATTTTAAGAAACAATATTTCTATCAATAGGATTGAAATCAATCCCTTTTATTTATATTTGAAGAAACTAAAAAATATAAAATGAAAAAATTATCAATTGCAGTAATCATGGTATTACTTTTTTCTTGTGGTGGAGATAAACAACAAGAATCGGTTGCATTGGTTGCCAATTTACCATTTACACTTATAGGGAGTGAAAAAAGTGTGGAATTAACATACTTAGGTCAAGAAGTAGGTGTAATGGATTATTCTTATGAATTTCAAAGTGCTGGAAATGAAAAAGTAGTGTTTCGGTCTGATTTGTATGAATATAATACAGCGAGACCAATTCAGTATAATGAAAAGTTAACAGCTGTTTATAGAAATGAAACTATTATGGATGGAATGATGGATTTATCTGGTGATTGGATAATCTATATAGAAGATGAATCTGGAAATGTAGTTTTTGCGACTAAAGATGTCATAGAAAGAGCAAATATGGATTCTGGTGAAGGTGAAATTGTTCAAAAGAAGCTTCAACAGTTAAATGAGTTATCAAATAATAATTAAAATGAATCCAACAACAGACAAAATAACTAAACTCAAAGAGATAGATGAGTTACTAAAGTCAGGAACAATTTCTAAAGATGAATTTGATAAGTTAAAAGAGGAAATTCTAAATACTCAATATCAGAAGCCAGTTGAACAAAAGTTGGTGGATGAAAAAGTTATTATAGTACCAACAGAAAAGAAGTTAGATGGTGCTGCTTTAGGTTTGTTGTTGTTGGCTATTGGAGGTATGTTGGCTAATGGGGAAGTTCAAATCCAAATAGGAATTGGTCTTGGCGTTGTTGCTTTTTTTGTATCACTTTATAGATTCAATACTAACAAAAACCTTAAAGGCAAAAAGATTAGGCTAATAGGTTTATTGTTAATTGTAGTTAATTCAATTGCTTATTTCTATTCTAAAAATGCTGACAATCCACATAATCTTGATACTAAAGGATTGGTTCAAGTTTTGTTCGAGCCAGAAGCTGGAAAAACTGGAGGTTATGGAATTCATTAATGTATCATTATTAGATTATAGGTTTTAATTAAAACAAATAAAACGTTTGAAACCCAGTAAAACACCAGGATTTGTATTAAAATAATTGTGAGTCTAAAAATAATACATTAAATTTGATGTATAAACTTTTTAGATATGTATTTTTATTCCAGAATTTCGAGTCTTACACAAAATGCAGGAAGGCAATTAGCTAATTTCCAAAATGTTCAAGGATACGACTCAAAAAATGTATTTATTGATAAGATTCAAGGGAATGTTCCTTTCTTAGAAAGACCAGAAGCTTCAAAACTATTTGATAAAGTAACCTCAACTCAAGAGCCAGTAACAATTGTAGTGGATAGTATCGATAGGCTAGGTCGTAATCTCATAGATGTGTTACATACAATAGAGCGATTCACAGATAATGGTATCAATCTAAAGTCGCTTAAAGAAGGATTTGAGACTTTAGTTAATGGCAAAGAAAACCCAATGGCTAAAGTGGTTATATCAGTTATGGGTAGTATAGCTGAGATGGAAAGAAACAGAATTAAGGAAAGAACAGCAGAGGGCATTCTCATTGCTAAAGCTAATGGGAAATATCGTGGGCGTAAGGTTGGTTCAACGCAATCTGATAAAAGACTATTAGAAAGACATCAAAGTATTGTTAAAAAGCTTGAAAAGGGTTTAACGGTGCGTGAGGTAGCAAGTATTATGGGCTGTTCAACTACAACTGTAATGAAAGTGAAAAAAGTTATTAATAAAAGAAGTGAATAATAATAAGAATAGAGTGTTTCCATTAACAAAAATTAACTTTAGATTTGCTTTAAAATTTTAAAGCAAATCATACATTTGTATCGTTAATATAAAATATGTTTGATTTTCCAAAAAAAGAGAGAGCAGTAGTAAGTAAATTCAAAAGGAATTACCTTAGGTCTATAATTTTGCAATTCAAGTTTGATGAAAACAAATCTGTTGTTGAAAATAGGGCTATAATTGAAAAAATATTTGCAGACACTTACCCAAGAAAACAAGATAAGATTGCTCAAGGATTTAATATTGTATTAAGTGATGAGCAAACTCCAGTAGTTCAGCCATTGACTAATGAAAATGGAGAGTTTGAGTTAAGGTCTAATGATGGTCAAGCTACCTATTCTTTTTCTCATGACACTATCTCTTTAACTATCTCAGGAAGTTCTTATTCTAATTTCGAAAGGATGAAATTGGAGATTGGGAAAATTCAAGAGGTATGTAAGATTTGTAAAATCGATTCTTTAAAGAGAGTTGCTATTCGAAAATTGAATATCATTGAATTTATTATGCAAGAAGGTAATAATCCTCATGCTATGGATTTAGTTGGTTTAATTTTAAATCAACAGCTTCTCAGTAACTTGTCTTACTTTCCATCATTAGAACATATAAAACAAAACTTAAATACTATTGAATACGTAGACGGAGATAACAGATTAAATTTAAGATATGGATTGTTAGCACCACAACCTAATGGTAAAACAGGTCAAATTCTTATTGATATTGATTTATTTACTTTATCTAAAGTTAAATCAGACCAATTAGAAAAAGTAACATCCAATATAAATGACGAAATATTTAATATATTTATGTGGACGTTAAGTGAAAAATCAATAGAACACTTATTATCATGAAAAAGGGAGAACTAAGTATAATTTATAAAGCGATGGATAATGACCGTCTTTTGGAGATTTTAGATAATTCAAAATCTTCTGAGGAAACGTGTACTTATGAAGCTGGTTATTTGATGAGTAGAAATTACCCTCAAAAAGCAATTGTTTTAGCTGGAGCACTTGCTCTTGCTCCACTTAGTACTACTATTGCAAATAACGAATTATATTCGAATCAAGAGCCTTTGGAATTTAATATGGAAGATTACAATAATAATATTGATGCTCCTTTCACTAAATATATTCAAGAATTAAGGAAAATTGATTATATAGATGTTAATGCTAAAAATGAATTGATTCGTAGAATTATGTCATTTAAATCATTGAATCGAAATTGGGATGGCTATGGTGCTTTACCTACGGAAGTTCAAAGTGCTAGTAATGCAATCATATTTATGGGTTATTTAAATAGGAGAACACTTTCCAAAATAACAGATGTTTATCCAAATCCGCATGGAACAGTTACTATGTATTGGGAAAATAATAATGATGAAACATTATCTTTAGAAATGGGGAATGAACATTTTAATTATTATTTAAATCTAAACTCCTTAGAACCTATTACTATTGACAATGTTGCAATTTCTGAAAAAAGTGCTAATGAAATTTCTAAATTTGTTTCAGAACTTTAATCTTAAAAAGATATTAGGGTTAAGAAAAAAGAAGGAAGCATATCCCGAACTTATTTCGGATTCTGAGAAAATAACTAGAGTATTATTATATCCGCAACATATTCATAAGAATAAAGGAACATTGATGAAATCTGCATTTAGACCCCCCGCAGGTTTAGATGAAATATCAGTACTTAGACATGATTATTCTGGTGCAGATTTTTGTAAGGAATGGGGTAGAAAAATAGAGTCACCAGAAAATGGGAGAAATTATTTTGGAGTAGCTTGTCTGAGAGCGGAAGAGATAAGAGAAGTAAAAGCAGATGTTTTTTATTCGCCTCAAGATGACAATCCTTATCATGGAGACATAAAGATTGGATATGTTCCAGAACAAGGAAAATCTCTTCCAGCTGAGATTCAATTAAAAATTGATACATTAGCAAAAAAAGCAAGACTATATAAAGACTCATCTCCAACGATAGGTGGATGGTCTGGTGGTGATATTATATAGAATTTATATTGTTATATATTTCAATAGTTTTTAGGAAATCTTCTATTAAGTTTTTGTTCGATAAATCAAAAGCCCCCGCTACTTGGTCGTTACTTTAATCATAGTAGATAAATTATATAAGCTGATAAGGTCTTGTATAAATTGATTCGACAAATCAATTCTTTCGGGTACAACAAAGACCTTAGATTTTTTTCTAGGGTTTTTTTGTTTCATGGACTTTTCTCTATTAAGCCTCAATACCTAAAAATATCCATTAGGGACAGCTATAGGTATAAAACTACTCTTGTGTATATTAATTTATAAATGTGAAATGTAACACTCCACCAATGGAATGATAGGTTGTTTTGTAAAATTACTTTTAAGATTATTACAATCTAGAATGGAATTAGGGGAGTGTGGGTAGGGTGTACAATAACACTTACTTGCATTATTCTTTCCATTCTTGAAGTCTATCAAGATACAAGTAAGATTCTACAAATTTCCTGTGCTCTTTACTACTCATTTTTTCTAATAGTTCAAGAGAGGAAATGTAAGATGCCAAATTGCCGTTTGAAGAAAGAAATTTACCATCTTCGACAAAACTAGTGCTACCATCATCTTGAACTTTAAGATTTGGATAGTTTTTCTGTAAGTCAACTCCCCCTCCAATCCAAGTAACAATCTTTTTGCCGTCCGCAACTCCAGATTCACCAATTAATGTAGCTCCAGCACAATTACTTACAGTATATTCAGTATTGTTATTTTGACTTTTAATAAAATCTACTAAGTTTTGATTTTTTACTTGAAGAGACATGTCATAAGCACTTGGAACTATTAACACATCTAATTCTGGTGCATTTTCTAAAGTGTAATCTGGGAACATTTTTAAACCTTCTTCACTAACAATAAAATCATAACTTTCTGCTATTGTAATAACATTAAAAAGTTGTTTTCCATCTTCTGTGTATTTTGTAAATACATCCATAGGTGCTGTTAATTCAGTAGTTAAAACTTTATCATACATTAATAAACCTATAATGGGTAAATCAGAATTTAGTTTTTTTAACTTTTCAGATAACTCTGTTTTTTGGGTTTGAGTTAAAAGAATAAGTCCACTTTCAGCATTCCGAGCTAAAACCCTTGGGCTACAACTCATTGAAGAATCAATATAGTCATCTATAATAGTTTCGGAAACTTTTGGTTCATCTTTAGTTATTTCTGAAGTACAACTAATTATAAAGATTGAATAAATTAGTAATGTAGTTAAAGCTATATTCTTCATCTAATGCAAGAATTTAAAAACTATTATACATCAAAATTAACATTTTAGTAGATAATTCTCGATTATAGTTTAACAAAAACCTGAGTAGGTTAATTTCTTTCAGTGGTTTTCATATTTAACGAGGTAAACCATCTCGGCAGCACCCAAGATTGGTAATATATTACAATATAAACAGTGCAAGGTTTAAAAACACTTTTCGAACAATATTGTATTGTGCTTATTTTTAATTTATATTTGTTTTTTTAAAGAAATTAAAATGAGAAGAATTTTATGTTTTGTTGCACTTATTGTTTGTGTTACTCTGTTTTCATGTGGAGATAATGAAAATACTGATTCAACAAATGAAAATATCGAAGCTCCAAAAGAGTTAAAGGGGTATGAAGAATTAGATTTAAATAAATGGGGGTTTCAAATGTCCATTATGGTGCCTAATGCTGAGCAAAATGGTACCGCTAATGTCGTGTTAACCGAAAGAGGTGCTTTGGAAATAGTAATAGGGTCGTCTTATGGTATTGAAATTATGTATGGTGAGGGCGATATTGATTTATTAAAAATGGATTTAAAAGAAGACTTAGTTTTTTCATCAA
>TARA_R110001592_G_scaffold6853_5_pt1 | contig 11253 bp, 5 predicted proteins | sample TARA_R110001592 | Tara Oceans TARA_R110001592 (sample SAMEA4398387) | marine metagenome | biome: Polar Biome; feature: [SRF] surface water layer (ENVO:00010504); material: water (ENVO:00002006), including particulate matter (ENVO:01000060) such as... | depth 5 m | reverse complement strand
AATAGCTAACTCTGATTCAGTATTCGGATAATCAATTTTTACATGCATGAGAAAGCGATCAAGCTGAGCTTCTGGAAGAGGATATGTTCCTTCTTGCTCAATCGGGTTTTGGGTAGCCATGACTAAAAATAAGTCATCAAGCTTGAACGTTTCTTTCCCGACGCTGACTTGTCTTTCTCCCATTGCCTCTAAAAGTGCGGACTGAACTTTAGCCGGCGCTCTGTTTATTTCATCGGCTAGAATGAGATTATGAAAGATTGGGCCTTTCTGGAATTGAAACTGACCATCTTCTACGCGATAAATTTCAGTGCCCGTAACATCTGAAGGTAATAAGTCGGGGGTAAATTGAATGCGTTGGAAATTACCTTCTATACGATCTGATAGTTCTTTAATCGCTTTTGTTTTCGCTAAACCAGGCGCACCTTCAACTAAAAGGTGGCCGTCAGCCAATAGCGCAATCAATAAACGATCAACTAGGTGAGATTGACCGATAATTGTCTGACTTAAAGATTGTTTGAGATCATTAAATGCCTTACTAGAATCCATTACCTAAACCTTCTCGAATAATGTCAAAAACTGGGTCGATAAAACTAATAGATTCAGACGAAAGAAGCAATTTCCGTACGATGAACTATTCTTAATTTATCTAATGCTTGCAAAACTTTAGTTTCGGTTTTTTTCAAGCTAGCATTAAGTGAATGTAATAAGAGTAACTGTCTGCCAATATAACTCGAGATAATAATATGAAAGTAGTGGATACCCGCAGCAAAACACAATTTCTAGAATCAGTTAAACTTGCCATTAAAGAGACGCTACCTGAAGCCGAAGCAAAAGATTTATTTTTCTTTGCTGATGAGTTTTTCTTGAGCTCTTTTGTTGGAGAGTTTGAAGGGCGGCGCATTTCAGATATCTTAGGCTTATTGGTTTCAGCAAGAAAATTCATACAAAATTATGATGGTGAAACGGCAAAAGTTGTCGTGTTTGATCCTAATCTAGAAGAACATGGTTGGCAGTCATCACATACCATATTGATGATTATGCAAAATAATATGCCATTTATTGTAGACTCAGTGCGCATGACTCTTGCCTCAAGAGAAGTTAAAACGCATACCATTCAGTATGCCAGTTTTCATGTTGATCGTGATAAAAATGGTAAATTCAATACTTTTAAATCTCAAAAACATAAGGCGCATGATGCTTCATCTGGCGAAGGTTTAGTTTTTATAGAGCTTGATCGCCACACTAACGATGATTCTAAGCTTGCATTGCAACAATGTATTGCTTCTGTCTTGAATGATGTAGCGATAACGGTCGCAGACTACTCATCCATGCAGGAGAAAACCAAGTTAATTCGTAAAGATATTGAAAATTTAAAAGAAATAAAAACGACAGATTTTCAAGAAGCTGAAATTGATGAGGCGATTGAATTTCTTGAATGGTTAGAGAAAGAACATTTTGCCTTTTTAGGGTATGTTGATTTAGAGATCACTGATACTAAAAAAGCGCATAGTATGTTACCGGTTCATGGCAGTGAATTAGGTATTCTAAAGTCTCATCCTGAGCAAATTGAATCAATTGATTTCAAAAAAGTCACTACAAAGATTAAAAAATCAATTCTAAATTCTCAATTGATTACTTTCGCTAAAGGTCCTGCACGCTCTACAGTACATCGACCTGCCTACCCAGATTTTATTGCGGTTAAACGTCTGAATGAAAAAGGCGAGATAATCGGAGAGCATTGTTTTTATGGACTTTACACATCAAGAGCTTATACGCAGAGCCCGAATGATATTCCTATTTTACGTCGTAAATCTGAGTATGTTATTGAAAGGTCTGAGCTCAATGTAAACGATTATCGTGGAAAAGAGTTAGTTCAACTTCTGAATGTTTACCCGCGAGATGAGTTGTTCCAAGTAGATAAGGAGTTGTTGTTTGAAAACTTAATGGGGACATTATTCGTTCAAGAAAGGCGTCAATCACGATTATTTATGAGGGAAGACACGTTCGGCCGTTTCGTAACTTGTTTGGTATACGTACCGCGTGAAATATATAACACCGCCATTCGGATAAAAATTCAAACTATTTTGATGAATCATTTTCATGGCTTGGATGTTGAATTTAATACCTTTATTTCAGAGTCTGTATTGGCAAGAACACAGATAACAATCAAATTAGATCCTGAAGAAAAACAAATTTTCAATATTAAAGATCTTGAAGAAAAAATCATCGCGGTTACCCAGTCTTGGGAAGATGATCTGGAAACGTCGTTGTTTGAAAGTTATGGAGAAGAGTTAGCGAACATTTATGTCAATAAATACAGAAGTGCATTTTCTTCAAGTTATCGTGAAGAGTTTTCTTCACGACAAGCTTCTATTGATATAGACCATATCGAGAGAGTTTCAAAAGGTCAGCATTTGGGTATGAGTTTTTATCGTGCTTTAGATGAAACGGAAGAGCTAGTTCATTTTAAGCTGTTTCATGCAGAGCAACCTATAGTGCTTTCAGATGTGATGCCCATTTTCGAAAACATGGGTTTTAGAGTAATTGGTGAGCATCCATATGAATGTGTGGATCGTGAAGGCCGCACGGTATGGATTCATGATTTCACTTTAACCGCGAATTCTAAACAAATAATCAATATTAATAAAATACGTAAAAACTTCGAAGCGCTTTTCCTTAAAGTTTGGGAAGGCAATGCTGAAAATGATTCATTTAACAGGTTAATTATTTCTGCGTATATGAACTGGCGTCAAATCGCTATGCTTAGGTCTTATGCACGCTATATGCGTCAGATTCGTGTGAGCAACTCTCAGAGATTCGTTGCCAATACAGTTGTTTCTAATACCCTTATATCGAGCTTATTAATCAAACTTTTTGAATCCAGATTTAATCCTGAATTATCCGAAAGTAATGATTGCGAAACAATAGAAGCTGATTTTCTGGCAGCTTTAGATGATGTTCATAATTTAACTGAAGATAAAATACTACGTTTATACCTAGATCTTATCAAAGCCACCATGCGTACTAATTATTTTCAGAAAAATGATCTTGGTCAGTATCGCCACGCTATTGCGTTTAAATTTCATCCTCGTCAAATACCGAATGTACCTTTGCCTGTACCTATGTTTGAAATATTTATCTATTCCCCACGTATTGAGGGCGTCCATTTAAGAGGTGGGAAAGTCGCAAGGGGTGGTTTGAGATGGTCAGACCGTTATGAAGATTATAGAACTGAAGTACTTGGTTTGGTTAAAGCACAGCAAGTAAAAAATGCGGTTATTGTACCAGTAGGTGCTAAAGGCGGCTTTGTGGCAAAACGATTGCCACAAGATCGTGATGCGTTTATGAAAGAAGGTATAGCATGCTATCAAATATTTATCAGAGGCTTATTAAGTGTTACCGATAACCTAGTTGATGGCAATGTGGTTAAACCTATAGATGTAGTTTGTCACGATGACGATGATTTTTATTTGGTAGTGGCAGCAGACAAAGGCACTGCGACTTTTTCAGATATAGCAAACGAAATATCCCTAGCGAAAGGCCACTGGTTAGGTGACGCATTTGCGTCAGGTGGAAGCCAGGGTTATGACCATAAGAAAATGGGGATAACAGCTAAAGGCGCATGGGTTGGTGTTCAGAGGCATTTTCGAGAAATAGGTCATGATATTCAGACAACGCCTTTTACTGCTATTGGTATAGGTGATATGGCAGGTGATGTTTTTGGTAATGGCATGCTGTTATCACCTTGTACAAAATTAATTGCAGCTTTTAATCATATGCACATCTTTTTTGATCCAAACCCGGATACATCAAAAAGCTTTGATGAGCGCAAACGCTTATTTGATTTACCTCGATCATCCTGGGCTGACTACAGTACAGATCTGATTTCTGAAGGCGGTGGTATATTTTCGCGTAATGAAAAGTCTATAAAACTTTCTACTCAGATGCAGAGTTTTTTAGGTACCTCTGAAAAACAAATGGCGCCAAATCAATTAATTCACACCATTCTTAAAGCTGAAGCAGATTTATTGTGGATTGGTGGTATTGGTACTTATGTAATGGCTAGTACCGAAACGCATGCTGAAGTTGGAGATAAAGCCAATGACTCGCTTCGAATAACTGGAAATGAACTTAATGTTAAAGTCGTTGGAGAGGGCGGAAACCTCGGTATGACACAGCTTTCTCGTATTGAATATTCATTAAAAGGTGGCAGTCTTAACACAGATTTTATCGATAATGCTGCGGGTGTTGATTGTTCAGATCATGAAGTAAATATTAAAATTCTATTAAATGAAATTTTGGTGAATGGCGATTTAACTGAGAAGCAGCGAAACAAGCTACTTTCTCAAATGACAGAAGACGTTGCTCAGCTAGTGTTGAAAAATAACTATCGCCAGACTCAAGCTATCAGTATTGCGCATCGTGATGCTTTACCTCGAATGGAAGAGTATCGTCGGCTAATTAACTCAATGGAAAGCGCTAAAAAATTAAATCGAAAATTAGAATTTTTACCTTCTGATGATGCCATTACAGAACGTAAGTCATTGGGTAAAGGGCTTACTCGCCCTGAACTTTCAGTGCTTATTTCTTATGTGAAAGGTGATTTAAAAGAAACGCTTATTAATTCAACGCTACCTGATGAAACGCATTTAGCAGATGAGATTACAGAAGTATTTCCAAAGCAAATCACCAGCAAGTTCCATGGAGAGTTACGACGTCATCGACTTAGACGAGAAATTATTTCTACACAAGTTGCTAACGATATGGTTAACCATATGGGTATTACCTTTGTCGAGCGCTTAAAGCAATCTACTGGTGCAACGCCATCATCTATTTCCTTGGCATACATAATTGCTCGAGATGTATTTGATCTTGAGAAATGGTGGGTCGCTATTGAATCACTTGATCATAAGGTGCCGAGCGCACTTCAACTTAAAATGATGTCTGAGTTAATGAGTTTAATTAGGCGTGCGTGTCGTTGGCTAATACGTAATAGACGTAGTGAGTTAAATGTTGTTGAGAATATGGAGCGTTTCAGGGAAGGTATCCGTACCATTTCTAAATCTTTACCAGAATTCTTAACAGGGTCTTCTAAAGAAGCATTTGAAACCAGATTTTCGGAATTGGTTGATCATGGTGTTGCTGAAGATTTGGCTTCAACTGTAGCGGGTGCAAGCCACTTATATGCAGCTTTGGGTATTATTGAAGCACATCAGGTTGGCGATGGTAAGTTGGAGTCTGTAGCGAGTATTTATTACTTGTTGGGTAATCGTTTAGATTTAACTTGGTTTGGCCAGCAAATTAATACACTAACACCTCTTACGCATTGGCAAGCACTGGCGCGAGAAGCATTTAGAGAAGATTTGGATTGGCAGCAAAGAGCCCTAACTGTTGGCTTATTAAAACTAAAAGACGATTCGAAAACAATTGAGCAACGTGTTGATGGTTGGATGGTGCAACACGGTGACTTAGTGGATCGCTGGAAACAGATGTTAACTGAATTTAAGGCGAGTGAGGATGCAGAATTTTCTATGTATTCTGTTGCATTGAGAGAGTTGCTAGATTTGGCACAAAGTACTGTGCATTCAATCCCTAAATAGTAATTTAAAAGTGTAAATGAAGAAGCATTGAGCAATTTAATTATAAATTTGCTCAATGCGATCAGATAAGCGAAAATGACGGCTTTTTTAGACCTCTTGGGGAGAATTTAAATGCCGTCACGTCGTGAACTAGCCAATGCAATCCGCGCTTTAAGTATGGATGCAGTGCAAAAAGCTAAATCCGGTCATCCTGGTGCGCCAATGGGAATGGCTGATATAGCTGAAGTTTTATGGAACGGTTTCTTACAGCATAATCCTGCTAATCCTCAATGGGCTAACCGAGATCGATTTGTACTTTCAAATGGTCACGGTTCCATGCTTATTTATTCTTTGCTTCATTTGTCTGGTTATGACTTAAGCATTGAAGACCTAAAAAATTTCCGTCAATTACATTCAAAAACTCCGGGTCATCCTGAGTATGGCTATACTCCTGGAGTAGAAACCACAACGGGTCCTCTTGGACAGGGTATTGCAAATGCTGTCGGTATGGCTTTAGCTGAAAAAGTATTGGCAGGTCAGTTTAATCGTGATGGTCATGATGTTGTTGACCACTACACTTATACCTTCTCTGGTGATGGTTGTTTAATGGAAGGTATTTCTCATGAAGTATGTTCTTTAGCGGGCACCTTAGGTTTAGGTAAGTTAGTTCTTTTCTATGATGATAATGGTATTTCTATTGATGGCGAAGTCGAAGGCTGGTTTACTGACGATACGCCAAAGCGTTTTGAATCTTACGGCTGGCAAGTCATACCTAATGTCGATGGTCATGATGCCGATGCAATTAAAGCAGCAATAGAAGCGGCAAGAGCTAACAAAGATCAGCCAACGATTATTTGTTGTAAAACAATTATTGGTTTTGGTTCTCCAAACAAAGAAGGAAAAGAAGATTGTCATGGTGCTCCATTAGGTGATGACGAAATTCTAGCAACTCGTGAACGTCTTGGTTGGACACACCCTGCATTTGAAGTGCCAGAAAATATTTATGCTGGTTGGAATGCGCTAGCGAAAGGGGAGTCTGCAGAGAAAGATTGGAATGTGAAATTTGACAGCTACAAAGCTGCTTTTCCTGAATTAGCGAATGAGTTACAACGTCGTTTAGCGGGTAAGTTACCTGAAAACTTTGCTCAAGAAGCTCAAGATTACATCAATAAGTGTCAGTCTGATGGTGTGACCATTGCTAGTCGAAAAGCATCTCAAAACTCCTTAAATCAATTTGGCCCTTCATTACCTGAAATTCTAGGTGGCTCTGCTGACCTTGCAGGTTCCAACTTAACTATTTGGAATGGCTGTAAAGGCGTTACAAGAGAAGATGCAAACGGTAATTATATTTATTACGGTGTGCGTGAATTTGGCATGTCTGCCATTATGAATGGTGTTGCTTTGCACGGTGGTTTTATCCCTTATGGTGCGACTTTCCTAATCTTTATGGAATATGCGCGTAATGCAGTAAGGATGTCTGCTTTAATGAAGCAGCGGGTTATTTATGTGTTCACCCATGACTCAATTGGTCTTGGTGAAGATGGCCCAACACATCAACCAATTGAGCAAGTTTCTAGCTTACGCTTAACACCGAATATGAATCTTTGGAGGCCGTGCGATACGGTCGAGTCTGCGGTTTCTTGGAAGCATGCAATACAAAGAGAAGATGGCCCAAGTTCACTTATATTCTCAAGACAAAACCTTCCTCATCAAGATAGGACCGCTCAACAAGTAGCTGATATAGAGAAGGGCGGCTACATACTTAGTGATTCTGACGGCCAACCAGATTTGATCTTAATCGCTACGGGTTCTGAAATCGGTTTAGCTCAAGATTCAGCACTTAAATTAAGAGAGTCTGGACATAAAGTGCGTGTTGTATCGATGCCGTCAACGGATGTATTTGATCAACAAAATGCTGAATACAAGCAAAGCGTTTTACCTCTTGAGGTTAGTGCACGAATTGCAATCGAAGCATCCATGGCAGATTACTGGTACAAGTATGTTGGTATTGATGGACGTGTAGTTGGTATGACCACATTTGGTGAATCAGCCCCAGCGAATCAACTATTTGAAGAATTTGGTTTTACTGTCGAAAATATTCTTTTTGTTGCAGACGAATTACTTTAGTTTTAAGTTATGAAAGCTGGATTGATTAAATTGATGGGATGCTCTCAATGACCTACCGTGTTGCTATAAATGGCTATGGTCGAATTGGTCAATCCGTGCTTCGAGCCTATTATGAATCTCGCCATTCAGGGGCTGTTTCATATCCTTTCCAGATTGTCGCTATTAATGAATTATCTGATATAGAAACAATCGCATATCTAACTCGCTATGATACAACGCATGGCCGTTTTCCTCTTAATGTAGAGGTGAAAGGTTCAAATACTTTATGTATTGATGGTGATGAAATATTGGTTGTCAGGCATGAAAATGCCGCGGAGTTACCTTGGTCAGAGTTAGGTATCGATCTGGTTTTAGAATGTACCGGTGCATTTAGTACACGAGCACTTGCTTCAAAGCATATTGATTCAGGTGCTAAGTGTGTTTTGTTATCACAACCGGGTGACGACGATGTTGATAAGACGATTGTGTATGGTTTTAATCACAATGAAATAACTGGAGATGAATCCATTATTTCGAATGCATCCTGCTCAACAAATGCAATTGTTCCTATTATCGACATACTGAATACTGAATTTGGTATTCAGCTAGGTTCGCTTACTACCATCCATTCAGCTATGAATGATCAGCCTACCATTGATGCTTATCACCATCATGACCTTCGTCGAACAAGAAGTGCTATGCAAAATGTTGTGCCTGTGGAAACGGAATTAGCGAAAGGGATTGAAAGATTTCTGCCTGAAATGAACGGCAAGCTAATGGCTACTGCACTTCGAGTACCAGTAATAAATGTATCAGCCATAGAGGTAAACATAGTTGTTTCAGTTATGACATCTCATGACATGGTTAATAAACTCTTACAAGAAAAGGCAAGACTTGATACATTCAATATGCTTGCTTACACCGACCAGCCTTTAGCTTCCTCAGATTTTATTCATGAAATCCATTCTAGTGTCGTCGATGCAAGTCAGACTCGGGTTGTGGGTGGAAAGCTTATTAAGTTATTAGCGTGGTTTGATAATGAGTGGGCTTATGCAAATCGTATGTTAGATGTGGCAGCTCATTGGTTAGTGAAAAATAAACAGTAGTTGTATTTAATCATTATTTTGATAGTTAATTAGGAGATAGCATGAGCATTATCAAGATGACTGACCTTGATCTAAAAGGTAAGCGGGTTCTTATTCGTGAAGATTTAAACGTACCAGTCAAGGATGGAAAAGTAACGAGCGATGCAAGAATACGAGCCTCGTTACCCACGATTGAATTTGCAATGAAAGCCGGTGCAAAAGTAATGTTAATGTCTCACTTAGGTAGGCCAACCGAAGGTGAATATGCTGAAGAATTTTCACTTGCGCCTGTTGCTCATCACTTATCTTCTCTTTTAGGAAAAGAAGTAGATTTAGTTAAGGATTGGAACTCTACGTTAAATCTTGATGATGGTGCTGTTGTTTTATTCGAAAATGTACGTTTCAACAAAGGCGAAAAGAAAGATGATGAAAGTCTTTCAAAAACGTATGCTGGTCTGTGTGATGTATTTGTGATGGATGCCTTTGGCACAGCGCACAGAGCGCAAGCTTCAACTCATGGTGTAGCGAAATTTGCTCCTATCGCATGTGCAGGCCCATTACTGGCAGCTGAACTAGAAGCCTTGGCAAAAGCATTGGATAATCCCAAGCGCCCAGTTGTTGCAATTGTTGGCGGCTCTAAGGTTTCCACTAAGCTTACGGTTTTAGAGTCATTATCTACGATTGTTGATCAATTAATTGTGGGCGGTGGTATTGCTAATACGTTCTTGGCTGCTGCAGGCTATCCTGTTGGAAAATCGCTTTATGAAGAAGATCTACTTGTAAGTGCAAAAGCCTTAGCTGAAAAAATATCGATTCCTTTGCCATCTGATGTCGTTGTCGGTAAAGCGTTTTCTGAAACGGCTGAAGCAACATTAAAACAAGTTTCTGACGTCACTTCTGATGATATGATCTTTGATATTGGGCCTGATTCAGCGAAGGCTTTTGCTGAAATTATTAAAAGTGCTGGTACTATTATATGGAATGGCCCGGTTGGTGTTTTTGAGTTTGATCAATTCGGTGAAGGTACAAAGGCCTTATCACTTTCAATTGCAGAAAGTAGTGCCTTTTCAATTGCCGGTGGTGGCGATACTTTAGCGGCAGTTGATAAGTATAATATTGCAGATAAGATTTCTTATATTTCTACTGGTGGTGGTGCTTTTTTAGAGTTTGTAGAAGGTAAAACATTACCTGCTGTCGCAATCTTAACAGAGCGCGCGAAGGCATAACTTAATTTATTTTTAAAGGAGAAAAACATGGCTTTAATTACAATGCGACAGCTATTGGATCATGCTGCAGAGTTCGGTTACGGTGTACCAGCGTTTAACGCTAATAATCTTGAACAAATACGCGCAATCATGGAAGCAGCTGATCAAACAAACAGCCCAGTTATTGTTCAAGCTTCAGCAGGAGCTCGTAAATATGCTGGAGCGCCCTTTTTAAGGCATTTGATTCTTGCTGCAATTGAAGAATTCCCACATATACCAGTTTGTATGCATCAGGATCATGGAACCTCGCCTGCTATTTGTCAGCGTTCAATTCAATTAGGCTTTTCATCTGTCATGATGGATGGATCACTTCGTGAAGATGGTAAAACTCCAGCCAGTTATGAATATAATGTAGATGTTACCAAGCGTACAGTCGAAATGGCGCATGCTTGTGGTGTTTCAGTTGAGGGTGAGCTAGGTTGTTTGGGTTCTTTAGAAACCGGTCAAGCAGGTGAGGAAGATGGAGTGGGTGCTGAAGGTATCTTAACGCACGATCAAATGTTGACTAACCCAGAAGAAGCGGCAGACTTCGTATCCAAAACGGGTGTAGATGCTCTAGCTATTGCTTGCGGAACAAGTCACGGTGCTTATAAGTTTACTCGCCCACCTACTGGCGATATTCTGGCTATAGATCGCATTAAAGAAATCCATATGCGAATTCCAGGAACACATCTTGTTATGCACGGGTCTTCATCAGTTCCCCAGGATTGGTTAGCTATCATTAACGAGTATGGTGGTGAAATCCCAGAAACATACGGTGTACCCGTCGAGCAAATCTGTGAAGGTATTAAATACGGCGTTCGTAAAATCAATATTGATACAGATTTAAGGCTTGCATCTACTGGTGCAATAAGACGTTTTATGGCTAAAAATCCTTCAGAATTTGATCCTCGTAAGTATTTAAAAGAAACCGTAACTGCTATGAAAGAAATAGTAGTCGCTCGATATGAAGCATTTGGTACTGCCGGTCATGCCAGTAAGATAAATGCATTGAGTTTAGAAACCATGTTTGAACGTTACGAGTCAGGCTCACTTGCCCCAAAAATAAGTAAGTAGTTATTATAAATACAAAGGCATATTTCTATATATGCCTTCCTCTTTTCTGTGTCACCAAACAAAAAGCTCAAAAAAATTCTTACAAGCTGTTACATGTCGCACACTATTAAATGATTGAGATAGTTTGTGATATAAGACAGTGGTATAAAAGAAAACCAAAAA
>TARA_R110001592_G_scaffold254048_13_pt1 | contig 11259 bp, 11 predicted proteins | sample TARA_R110001592 | Tara Oceans TARA_R110001592 (sample SAMEA4398387) | marine metagenome | biome: Polar Biome; feature: [SRF] surface water layer (ENVO:00010504); material: water (ENVO:00002006), including particulate matter (ENVO:01000060) such as... | depth 5 m | reverse complement strand
CCCCATCGCCAAACCCGACAACAACGAACCGGCAACCGCTACTGGTGATGATTTAGCGATGGCGCTAATTTTAAGACGGGGTACAACGGTTATTTCAGGCTGATTCATGCGGGTCAGTGCTATAGGCAGTAAACTTATAGTGATTAGCATTGCTGAAATGGCAAACAATATAAAACCACTGGGTGAACCGAAGCGAATAAATTGCTGCGCGATGGCAAGCGAGCCCAGATTCACCACCATATACACCGCAAAAACCCGACCACGCTGAGCACCAGTAGCCTGGGAATTTAGCCAACTTTCAATCACGGTATACAAAATAACTAGGGCGGCGCCAGTCATAATACGCAGCAGCAACCAGCTAAGTGGGCTTACAAACAAGACATGCAGAAGCACTGAACACGATGCCAATGCGGCGCAGCAAGTGAAGGCGCGAATATGGCCAACTCGCTGGATTAACGGCAGGGCAATAAAAGTACCGACAAAAAAGCCGACAAAATACCCGGACATAATCAAGCCCATGGTGTCGTCGGGATAAGCTTCAAGCCCCCCACGAATTGCCAACAAGGTATTAAGTAGACCGCTGCCAAGCAGCAGAAGCGAAGCGCCAAGAAGTAGCGCGGTAATGGGCACAATTAGACGTAACATGCATTAGTAAATGCAATGAATGTACCAATCATGGCTGACTATGGATTCAGATCAAGCACAAGTGCCGTGATCCACGCTGGAGAATTTGCTATCCTTGGCGGCCGAATTTTACCGCCTGTCCTCAGCAATATAGAGAAGACACATGAGCACCAAACTATACGGCATCAAAAATTGCGATACCGTCCGCGCTGCAAGGCGCTGGCTGGAATCCCACAACGTTGATTTCGACTTTCAGGATGTACGAGATACGCCACTCAAGGCCGAGCAACTCACAACATGGCTGCAACAACTCGGCCTCGACGCGCTGGTCAATAAACGCAGTACCACATGGAAACAGCTGTCTGAAGAGCAGCGCCATACTTTAAGTGAAGACAGTGCAGTTGCATTGCTTCTTGAGCATCCGACGCTAATGAAACGCCCCCTACTGGACACCGGCAGCGCCTTACATCTGGGCTTTAAAGCCGCCGACTATGAATCGCTCTTTACCCATCACACCCTTTAAATCAATATACGAGACGCACTAATGACTCAAGCATCTTTCGCATTCGGCCTCGGCCTTGGCACTCAAAATAGCAAAGGCGAATGGCTGGACACGTTTTACCCGAGCCCACTATTAAATCCTAGCGAAGACCTTATTAAGGCAGTACAAACCGTCATTGCCCCATTACAGGGCAATACCGCTATTGCCGTGACTAGTGAGCAAATGGCACAAATTGCCGACGCAATCGCGGCAAGCGACAGCGCCGCGCAAGCGACTATTGCCGCACAGCTTGCCAGCGGCGACCAGCCCTTGGTCATCACTTTATTAAGCAGCGATGATGCCCCCGGATCTGTACCCGAAGGCTATTTGAAACTTCACTTGTTATCGCACCGTCTCGTTAAGCCCCACAGCATCGATCTAACTGGTTTATTCGGCGTTTTACCGAATGTCGCGTGGACTAATTTGGGCGCGGTCGATATTAGTGAGCTAGCGGATCGTCAGCTCAAAGCCCGCCTAAAAGGTGAGCTTCTGGAAGTGATGTCGGTAGATAAATTTCCAAAAATGACTAACTACGTTGTGCCTGCAGGCGTTCGTATTGCCCACACCGCGCGGGTTCGTCTAGGTGCTTACTTGGGCGAAGGCACAACTATTATGCACGAGGGCTTCGTCAACTTTAACGCCGGCACCGAAGGCCCCGGCATGATTGAAGGTCGAATCTCCGCCGGTGTGATGGTAGGTTCCGGCTCCGATCTCGGTGGCGGCTGCTCTACTATGGGTACACTATCAGGCGGCAATAATATTATTATTTCGGTCGGCAAAGAATGTCTGATCGGCGCCAATGCCGGTGTCGGTATTCCCCTGGGAGATCGCTGCACTATTGAAGCCGGCCTTTATATTACTGCGGGCTCAGTACTCACCATGATAGACGCAGACGGCGCAGTAGCTGGCACGACCAAGGCCCGGGAATTATCTGGTCAGTCTGACTTACTGTTTCGCCGCAACTCTAAAAATGGCGCTATTGAAGTATTAACAAATAAGTCTGCCATCGCACTAAACGAGATGCTGCACGCCCACAACTAAGCCGCTTTTTAATGGCTATGCGCCCTGCCCTCGCAGGGCGTTTCTTTATCTACTGGTGAACTCCTCGCCACTAAACTACTCTACTGATAGACATCGATTGACTAGTATTTACAAGTAATAATAGGCTACAAAGCATTAGCCAATACATTTAGCAGGAGAATGATATGGAGCTTCAGATTACCGGTGTCTTAGGGTTTCTAATTTTCATCGCCGATATTTGGGCAATTCTCAATATTGTAGAAAGCCGAGAAACCTCGACTAGTAAATTACTTTGGATCGTACTAATACTCCTACTACCTTTCCTCGGTCTGCTAATTTGGTGGTTTGCCGGCCCGCGCGAACGGACTTAACTTCATCAGTTTCAGGCAATTCCGCAAACTACTTGCCGTATATAACGTCGTCATAAAAATCAAAATTTTCACACTACAATATCGACGACTGCTTATATCTGATCAATAAAGTGTAAGTACACTGTTATAGCCCGGCTAAATTAGGGAAAACATACGCCCACGCGCTAATTATCAACAAAGAAAAAATATGGATATTAATAGTAATCACAAGTCAGGCTGGGCAACTAGAATCATCGCTATTCTTGCCGTACTGTATACCCTGCAAGTCGCAAGAGATGTAATACTGCCGATTACACTCGCCCTCATTTTTGCACTTCTACTGGCACCTGCAGTCAGTCGACTGCAAACTCTCGGCCTGCCGCGCAGTCTAGCCGCAATCATACTCATTACGCTTGGTCTGGGCGTCATCAGCGGGGCAGTCTACGTGCTTGCATCGCCGGCAAGCGATTGGCTCCAACGGGTACCTGAGGCTATTTCAGTGCTGCGCGATCAGCTCAGCAACGTAAATTCTGACAGCAGTAATGTCGACGCCGCCAGTCGCAGTATCGACTCCCTAGCAAAGGAGTTTAGTACTAGCTCTAAAGATCCGCAGTTAACCCAAGTGGTCATTGCCGATGCGGGCTGGCGCTCAGATCTCGGAGAAATCGCCAAGAATTTTGGGGTTTACGGCACACTCAGTATTATTCTGTTGTTCTTCCTGCTAACTTCTGGAGACGCTCTAATGAGGCGTTTTATCCGCAGCCTGCCGACCCAGAGAGATAAGGCCGTGGTGACACGAATAGCGGAGCTAGCGCAAACCCAAATGTCACGTTATTTAATGACAATTACGGCTGTAAATATCGCGGTTGGAGCGACAACGACATTCGGCCTATGGCTAGCCGACTTTCCAGATCCGGCACTTTGGGGCGCCATTGCGGCTCTACTGCGCTACATACCGTATCTCGGCGTCAGCATCACAATGATTCTATTTACGATTGTCAGCGCCGTTAGCTACAGCAATCCTATTGCTATTGTTTCGGCGCCACTGTCATACGGTCTATTTACCGCTTTTGTAGGACAATTTATTGACCCCTTTGTACACGGCATGCGGTTTAGCCTAAACCCCATTGTCGTGTTTTTATGGATATTTTTCTGGGGTTGGTTGTGGGGAGCGCCCGGGGTTTTACTCGCTGTTCCCCTACTCACCCTTTTTCAGGTGATCTGCCAACATACAGAACGTTTATTACCCGTCGCTCATATTATTGGAGATGCCCATGAATAGCTCGCTGGATACGTATCGAAAATCCTTGTGGCCGCTGCCTCAACATAGCAAAACGTCCAGCGGTAAGATGAGACGACTCGGCGTGGAAATTGAATTTACCGGCATGGAAATTGACGACATTGTCGATACCACAATCTCGCTCTATGGCGGCAAGGCCGAAACGGTTTCTGACTACGAAATCAATGTTGTTGACACATCATTAGGAAAATTTGGTGTTGAGTTAGATTTCTCCTACATCAAACGAATCAGTCGAGAGCGCCACGAAGCGACCGACAATCGCGATCTGGAAGAACTCGCCGAAGCCATTGTCGGCGCCATTGCCAAACAATTGGTACCCTTTGAAGTTGTTGCCCCGCCCATCGCCATGGACGAACTATGGCAACTAGAAACACTATTCCAAAAGCTACGCGACTCCGGTGCACAGGGTACCCATGGGTCGGCAAAAAACGCCTTTGGGCTGCAGTTAAACCCGGAGATGCCAGACTGCAAGGCAGATACCATTCGCGATTATCTGCGCGCCTTCTTATGTCTTTATGACTGGTTAAAAATGCGCTGCGATGTTGATTTTAGTCGACGTCTAACCTCCTACGTCGACCCCTTTGGCAAAGACTATGTAAAATTACTGCTACGGGAAGACTACCAACCCGATATTGGTCAACTCATTGACGATTATCTGGAATACAATCCAACCCGTAACCGCGCACTCGATATGCTGCCGCTGTTCTCTCATATTGATGACGAGAGGCTTCGTCGCAAAGTTCAGGATGACCGGGTAAAGCCACGCCCCACTCTTCACTATCGACTACCAAACAGCCTGATTGATGACCCACAGTGGGGTCTAATTCACCCCTACCGGGACTGGCTGCAGGTCGACAATTTAGCGATGGACAAAAAACGACTGGATTCGGTCTGTCATGCTTATCGACAGTATCTCAACAAGCCTACCGCCAATCTCTTCACCAACTGGGCCAACAGCGTAAGCAGCTGGCTAATACCGGAGCTACTGTGAACAAACCTTTAATTGGCGTCACCGGCGACGACACCAGACTGCCGCTGGCATGGTGGTTCATTCGCTGGGCACTGTGGCGCAGCGGCGCCTTGGCTTATCGATTGACACCGCAGCGCTGTAAAATCCCTAGCGAACTCGACGGAATTATCATTAGTGGCGGCGACGATATTGATCAGCGCCTTTATATGCCTGACGCGCCAGAGACCGCACCCATCAATCGCGAGCGCGACCGTTTTGAAATGCTAGCCCTAGAGCACAGCCTCGCAAAAGACTTACCCATTCTTGGCATCTGCCGAGGCGCGCAACTATTTAATATTGTCCTCGGCGGCACGCTGCATACCGACTTGCGCGAGCATCGTCGCCTTACATCAAATAAGCGAATGCTCATCCCACGGAAATCCCTAAGGGTAGATCCCCAAAGTTCCCTATACAAAATACTAGGCAGCGAACATTGCCACATCAATAGTCTTCACCACCAAGCGATTGATAAATTAGGCGAGGGCTTACAAGTTACCGGACGCGACGCTGACAACATCATTCAAGCCGTAGAATCACCAGACCATCGCTGTCGAATTGGGGTGCAATGGCATCCCGAATACCTCCCCTTCCAAGGACGCCAACTACATATTTTTAAACACCTCGTCGCGAGCAGTAGAAAGTGATCAGCCAGTACCTACTGATGTTTGCGGTCGCCTTTGGCGCGGCCACATTACTGCCCTTCTACTCTGAGATTTTACTAATAACGCAGCTTAACGCGGGTCTGCACCCTGCCTGGCTATGGCTGGCCGCGACCGCCGGCAATACGCTAGGCGCCGGAGTAAACTGGTGGATGGGAATGAAACTGAGCCAATATTCAGACCGCCGCTGGTTTCCTGCCCGCAAGTCAGATCTACTGCGCGCCCAAAACTGGTTTAATCGCTACGGAAAATGGACCTTGCTGATGTCGTGGATGCCCATAGGCGGCGATGCTCTTACTGTCGTGGGTGGTATTATGCGCATTCCTGCCACGCCATTTTTCATCCTCGTCGCTATTGGCAAGGGTCTGCGTTATGCCATTGTTATTGCTGGCGTCAGTGCAATGTAAACCAGCGTATAATAGCCATCCCTGACCGCAAGCGAATCTAAATATATGGCACTGAACGCAACACTCTTTAAGACCACACTCGATATCAGTGATATGCGCCGCCACTATTATCAGCGTCATCAGTTCACCGTTGCCCGTCACCCCTCAGAAACTGATGAGCGAATGATGTTGCGCATTCTGGCCTTTGCCTTGTACGCCGACGAACATCTTGAGTTCACCAAGGGATTGAGCACCGACGATGAGCCGGATTTATGGCTCAAATCCCTGACCGGCGAAATTGATTTATGGATAGAGATGGGGCTACCCAGCGAAAAGCGGGTTCGCAAAGCCCGGGGCATTGCCAAGCAGGTGGTTATTTTTATTTATGGCGGTCGCACCGCAGAAATGTGGTGGGAGGAGCATCGCAATAAAATCATACAACACGGCAATGTCAAAATTATCGAGGTCAGCTTAGATGACTCCAAAGCATTAAAGAACATTGCCCAGCGCACCATGAAACTGCAATGCACCATCGACGAAGATTCGCTGTGGTTGTCAGACGCCGAAAACAATCTTGAAATCAAACTATTGGAACACTGCTAGTCGGTATTACTATTTTTCCCTAGATTAGGGTGCCATTAGGGCTATAGTCATAAGTCCAATGGCGCTCTATGCGATGAAGATTGAAACATTTCACGTAATCAAACAACAAGGTATTAGTCGCAAAACTCCAATCGCACTTATTCCACGTGGAACGCTCAACACGTAGAAAGCGCAATAAGTTCAACTCTGAGGTCGTTATGAAAATTCAAACCCGTCTTATCACCCGCATTGCCGCTATGCTCGGTGCCACCCTATTGCTCGGCGCCTGCAGCACCCCGCAACTTGGCGTTAGCAATGGTAAGTTTCAAGCCTGCTCCTTTGCACCCCACTGTGTATCGAGCACAGAAAGCGATCCCAAAAAATATATTGCCCCAATTGGGGTTAGCACTGCGCAAGAATGGCAGCGCTTACAAGCGCTGGTATTAGCAATGCCGCGCACCGAGGTCGCGGTACGGGATGTTAACTACCTTCACGCCGTTACCCGCACAGACATCATGGGCTACAAAGACGACGTAGAATTATTATATACACCCGCTAAAAATGCGGTAGATATTCGCAGCTCATCACGCGTTGGCTATTACGACTTTGGCATAAACCGCGCAAGGCTAGAACAATTGCGCAGCCAACTAAAAGACGGAAGCTCGGGGCAAGAACAGTAATTTATGACAGTTAAATCCGCTGCGCTAACTAGAGAGTAGCGACTAGGATAGCGTAGCGTTTAGGGATGTAAAATTATTCTCAGCCAAGGCAATCAAAGTCTGCCTGCGCTCTGTAGACAAGATAAATTGCCCGGGCTGAGCAAGACGTTGATCAGTCATGAGGGTCAAATTGTTCAAGAACGCTTGATCTGCTTGCAGCAGAGCATTAGGCATCTCCAGTAATTCTAGTAAACCCGCGACCTTTGGCGTATTGCTCGCCGTAACAATAAACGGTGTTTCCAAAAAGGCCGCAGCAATGCTGTGATGGAAGCGGCCAGAGACTAACAGGGCGGCATTGGCGATACACTCCAGCCACGCCTGTTCAGTGTCGGCAACACACAGATCAAACTTGCCAGCCGCCTTGCGCTGCATCCACTGCACAAAAACAACATCATCCGCCGCCAAAAATGCACTGGCGCCTATCAATAATTTAATACTATATCCAACAGCCAGCCGCTGCTGCAAGAATTGCGTCAGTGGCTCCGCGATGGCCTCTCCCCATGCAACCGATCCGGTCAAGACAATATACGGCTTATCGCTAACGCGCTTAGTTTGTAGTGCCTGCAAACTATCAATAAAAAGGGGTAAGCAATCGAAGCTTTGCACACAGGGAATATCCAAAGACTGAAGCAAGCGCAAGCTCACCGGCTCGCGCACGGCAATAAAGTCGAGCTGCTGATACACCCTTTGGTAAAGCCGATTCAAGGGGCCATCGCTGCTCGTGTCGGAACCCTGCGGATAGCAGGAGTGATTTATTATTTGCACTGTTTTTGCCAAGCGGGTTTTGGCCACAAAGGCGATATACAAAAGCCCTATCGGCACTATTCCGCCGCCGTGCAAACTGCCCTCGCCATTTATCACTACGATGTCAGCCGCGCTCACCTGACTAACTAAGCTGGTATTTTTTGAGGTAAAAGCAGCATAGACCTCATCGCTATCAAATTCCTCCGGGCTTGTGGGCAGGCCCGCCAAGCTCTGGGTCAAGGCAATTGGCAGTGCTTGCACATCATAGCCTCGCCCACGCAGAGCGCGGTGAATATTTAAACTGGTGCCGCTACATCCCCAGTGATACCAGTTAGAGGTGTCATTTAGAAATACACAGGTTTTAGCGTCCGCGGTGCTAGGGAGCATAGGCTCAGGGATATCGCTGATATCACTAATTCTAGCTTCGGCAGGTCTGGCAGGTTTGAAACTGCTCAATTCTGCCGCTAGCTTGGCCATCACGTCACGCCAGCCGTCTTTACCGCCGCTATTACGAAATAAACGCGCAGATGAATACCAGGGGCTGTCATCGCGATCATCGACCCAGCGCCGGTCTGGACCCCGTGGCAGCAGCACCCATACTGGCACTCCCAAGGCGCCCGCCAGATGTACGGTGGTATTATCAACCGAGATCACTAAATCTAAATTGGCCACTAATGCCGCCAAACCATCAATGTCATTGAACACATCTAAATCGCTGAAGGTGTGAACCTTATCGCCAAGCTGATCGATCTCGGCTGATTCACAGCCATATTGCAAATTAACAAAGCTCACATCTGCTTTGGCAAATAATGGCCGCCAAGATTTCAAGGCGATACTGCGCTCTTTCATAACCCGTGCTTCGGTACCGCCACGCCAGCAAATACCGACTTTTAACTTGCTGCCTAGCTGCTGAAGCTGAGTCTGCCAGCGGGCCTGTTTATCCGCGTCGACTTTTAAATAGGGCCGCCCGCCAAAATCTTCATCCTGCTGGCGAAAGTGCATAGGCAAATCGCCGGCAGGCACAAAACTGTCTAAACCAAAGGGATTAATACTGTGTTTTGCACGCACCTCGGCCGCCGGGAATGACCGGGTATACAGCGCCACTAATCGCGGATCGCACTCCAACACACAATGTTCGGCGCTAGCAATAACATCATCAAAACACGAGGCAAACATAATTTCGTCGCCCAAACCCTGTTCGCTGGAGATAAGCAGCCGGCGCCCAGCAATACACTCAGGCTCGGTGTGCGGCAAACCCGTTGAGCGCGGCGGATTATTGGCTAGGAATGACTTTTCACTAAATCGCCAACGATACTCTCGCCAGGCACGCTGCCATTGTCCCGACCGCAGCAAACTCCCAGACCATTTAAGCCGCAACTCTGCATCCGCAGGTGCAATATCCAAAGCCTGCTCAAAACATCGCAGGGACAAGCTAGTATGTCCGGCTTTGAAATGTAGAGTCCCTAGGTTTTTCAAGGCGATTAGTGAAAGCGGGTTTTGCTCCAGCGCCTGCTCATAGGCTTGCAGCGCCGCGTCATCGCTGCCGCTATCTTGCAGGGCAACACCCAGGTTTTCATAGGCCTGCTGGTAATCGGGTTTTAAACGAATCGCCTGCCGGTAGGCAGCGATGGCCGCGAAGTCATCGCCCTGCCCCTGCAACACCACCCCGTAATTAAAATGATATGCCGCAATCTTAGGATTTAAAGCGATGGCCTGGCTGATAAGTGCAGCCGCTTGATCTGATTTATTGAGAGCCTGGGCAACTAAACCCAACAAGTGCAGGGAGTCTGGGTGTTTTGGAAACTGCGCCAAGACCCGCTCATAAAGCGGCGCAGCCAAATGCCACTCCGCCACTTTGTGATATTCCAGTGCTTGCTGAAATACACTTTGGGCGCTGGTCGACAATACCTGAGCCGCGCCGACGGCACTGCGTTTAAGCGGCCGCGAATGAGCACCTGATACTCCGCTGTTATTTTTCTTTTTTGCCACTCGAGCTTCCCATATCGTATTTCGGGATAGAAATCCCGATAGCGTCCGCGCCCGAAAAATAATAAGCTTGCCAGTGACAAACCACTATTACGAATAACCCTTATATTTGCCGTCGAAATCCAATCTAGATCGAAGAAACTTAGCCCCTTACTATCATCGCCGCCGCTGGCATTGCCTGGGCGTTAGTCCGGTCTCACGTTTAAAAGCACGATTAAAAGCACTTTGTTCTGAATACCCTAGCAATAGCGCAATTTCACTTTGGCTAAGCCGGGCGTCGGCAAGATATTCACGCGCTAGCTGCACTCGCAGCTGTGAAAGCACCCTCTTAAAGCTCAAGCCCTGCTCATTCAAACGTCGAAATAAGGTTCGCTCTGACATATTCAGCGTTGCAGCTACGTCGGCCGATCCGGCGCGTCCATTTTGCAAGGCCCGAACTAATACACCACGTAATAGCTGGGTAAATCCCTCGTTATCAGGAAGCACTGCCAAGGCGGCCTGGGCCTGCCGCTCCAGTATATGACGCAAGCCCGCGTCGCTATTACTGACTGGTAGGCTAAGATAAGACAGTGGAAAATGTATTGCCGTCGCAGCTTGCGAAAACAACACAGGCGCATTAAAAACCTGACGATACTCCTCGCTAAACACCGGCGCAGCATAAGTTAAATCAACCTGCAGCGGCGCCAGGTCAGGTTTAGCCGTTATCTGGCGGATAAAAGACAATAATCCAGCCAGTAGCACTTCGTCTGACAGCGGCGTAGATGGCCCAAAATTGCTAGTCCAGCTCATCACCATCACATTATTTTGAATACTTATAGTCGCTTTATCGCCGTCATGGAGTAAGCGTTGATAGCGCTGAAATGCTGTTAAGGCTTCAGCCAAGGTATCACTTGCCAGCGTCAGATAGCCCAACACCCCCAAATGCTTAGAACGCACGCTCTGACCAAGCGCTAGACCAATACTGCGCGCCGGAAATCTCGCCTGCATTTTATCCAGCAGCGTCCACCACTGAGCAAAGCTCATGCGGCTACTAAGACTAAAAGACTGCAAACCAGTATAGAGATCACAGTGGACGTCGCCCTGCTGCTCTAAAAAATCTCTAAGCAACTCTGCCAGATCGCCACTAAGCTGTAATTGCGCGAGCATCGATATTCCTTACATTATGCTTGCCCCATCATCACAATGATGGCGGAAAATGTCAAAAATGTGTCTGAAATAGTCAATATCATCAATATACAGTTAGATAGAATGATAGCCGTTACTAAACATACAGTGAGGTCTGCTCGTGCAAGACGTTCTTCATGCTCTATTCTTTGTTACCGCCTTCGGCATGGTATTC
>TARA_R110001592_G_scaffold192795_9_pt1 | contig 11268 bp, 12 predicted proteins | sample TARA_R110001592 | Tara Oceans TARA_R110001592 (sample SAMEA4398387) | marine metagenome | biome: Polar Biome; feature: [SRF] surface water layer (ENVO:00010504); material: water (ENVO:00002006), including particulate matter (ENVO:01000060) such as... | depth 5 m | reverse complement strand
AAAATACAAAATATATTATTTTCTAATTTTTTGGCTTTACATGCTAATGCATGTCCAATTGCTATACTTAACCCTTGACCTAGAGCTCCAGTTGTTGCATGCATCAATGGTAATCTATCTTTATCAGGATGTCCCTGTAAAGGAGAATTTACTTCTCTGAAATTATCGAGAGATTCTATATGACCTAATTCATATAATACTGCATATAATATTGGAACTGCATGTCCTTTAGATAAAATCAATTTATCTTTATTAGGTTCAATTAGTTCAAAGTTTTCGTAAAGATATGCTACTATTTCAGCTAATGAAAAACTACCACCTATATGGCCGGATTGTTTTTCATATACCATATCAAGTACATGCTTTCTTAATTTGTTTGGATTAATTTTCATTTTCTACGTATTGTTTTAAAATTCCTACTGCAATGTGTGATACTTTTGATATACAGTCTTCATAGTGAAAGTTATTATTATTTCCACCGGTTTGTCCTGGGAAAGTTGAAGGTGTACTATTTATTCTTAAAACTAAATCCGCGTATTCATCAGATTTAGTATCTTTACCTCTTGTCATTACAACGCATATCATTCCAAATTCTTTTGCTACTTTTAATGCTTCAATTACATTTCCGGAATTTCCTGAGCCTGACATTGCAAATAGGATATCTCCTTTACTTGCTTGATATTTTAATTGTTCTGAAAAGATTTTATCAAATCCTAAGTCATTAGTAATACCAGTAATAGCTGCACCTGAATCACAAAGACTTATTGCTTGAAATTTATTACGTCCTCCTTTCCTGGCCGATTTATCTTCGGATACGAATGGGTGCATATTTAAATCTAATACTAGATTTTGTACTGATGCTACATTTCCACCGTTTCCACATGCAAATACTTTATTTTCATTAGTATATGCTTTAATAATTAATGTTGTAAAATCTGCAATTGATGCAGTGTCTATAGAAGTGAATGCGTCGTTTGATTCTTTCTTGTATAGTTCTATTAAATTTTTCATTTTAGTTTTTTAGCTAGTTGATACTTTCCTAATAGGAATAAAAATTTACCATATTCTCCGTTATGAAAGTCCGGATACAAGGGCGATATAGTAATATATTGGATAATTGACAAAAGTTCAATATTTTCCCAGTTTAATTTGTTATTTTTACAGTATTCTTTAAAATATGTATGTAATGTTAATAAGTTGCTCTTTATATGGTATGATATACTTGCGTTATCATTTGATTCATCTATATTATAATGTTTATCAAGCATGAATTGACCATTTACCAATAATGCGTGGTGTAATTTACCTAAATCATAATATAAATCGCCTATTTCAATACTATCTCCAAATCCTTCTCTCCAATCTATTAAAGCAAATGGTTCCTCATCTTCATAGGATTTATTATAGATTATATTCTCAGGTTGAAAGTCTCCATGAAATCTTGCAGGTATAGAATTTTTATAAATATCTTCCCAGTCTATCATTTCTAACATTTCTTTAATTGGAAATACTTCTATACCATTAACGTATTTAATTGAATCAATTTGCTTGCCTGTCCACGATTCTACTCTTTCATAGGTTTTTTCCTTGTACATTTTTTTACAATTATTTAAAAACTCTTCAGATTTTTGAAATTTTTCATTTCTAAAGTAATTGCCAAAATACTTAAGAACGCATTGTAAACCATTTTCATCAATTACATTAGATAATAATTTACCATTTACGTAATTGTATGCTAGCATATTTTCATTTAACTTCTTTACACTTGGGCAACTTCCGTTTAAATATTTAGTTCTTTCTATTCTCTTTAAGCATTTATCTGAATCATGAAAATATTTAATTACGCCGCCATTTTCCATAAAAATAGCTTCTTTATTTTTTACTGCAACAACTTCTTTAGAATATGAAGCTCTGGCTTTATCATAGGATTCATTATTTCCAGTATCATGCCATGTAAAATTTAGTAATCTTATCTTATCTAGTCCATCAAATCCATGTATTACTTGATACTCATCTTTAATTATTTTATGAGCTTCTAAGCTATCCCAATATTTTTTATAGTCATAAACTCCTGCAATTCCTATATATGCTCTATTACCAGTACCATAATATAATTCATCTAAATACTTACTTCCTTTAACTAGACAATATTTAACAGAATCTTCTAATTCTATATTAGCTGCACCTATCCAATTTTCTTCAAGTTCATCAAATACAAATCCTTCATCTATTATAGTATCTGCAGAAGTAAAAATAAATGGTTGCTGTAAATGTTCTTTGCATTTTAATAAACTTAATCCTGGACCAGAACCTGGGCCATCATAATTTTCAACATAAACATATTCTATATCTCTATTACTATATACATGGTCTACATAGGACCTAACCTGTTCTGCTTTGTAACCAAGAGCAATAACTATTTTTATGTTATTAGGAACTGTGTTTATTATATGTGATATTATAGCCTTATTTTCTAATGGCAATAATGCTTTATGTAGTCCCTGTACTGATGTATTTCTAGTTCCCTTACCTGCTGCAAGTATACAAAATTTATATTTTTCCTCGTGTCTCATATCACAATCTTTACAAAATTTTGCTAGGCCCTTTTTATCACCTACGTAGTCTGTAACGTATCCAGTAGCCTTATCGCAATTATTACAATATTGTTTTTTAGTTTTTGTGTTCACTATTTATCTTACCTGATTTTCTATTAGAATCATCTTCATATCTTACAACATCATTTAAATGAGGAGTAGATACTTCTAAAGCAGTATATGTTGTTTTAGCGATAACTCTATGTTTTCTATTTAAAGGAACGGTCCATCCTGAACCTGCTTTAAATACTCTTGATTCTAAAATACCTTCATCGTTTTCTAAAAGTACTTCAGCTTCACCTTCAATTACATAATTAGCTTCTATTTTATGGTCATGTGATTGTAGACTACTTTGATTTCCAGCTTTCATGTGTATTAATTTATAAGCATAAAATTCATTTAGTTCTAACCATAGTTCATGTCCCCATGGTTTTTCAACTCTGTAATCGCTTACAGATAGTGAGTCTGGTTTTGCATCGTCAATAGGCTTTTTGTATTGCTCTAATGCTTCTTTAATAAAAGGGTCTGTGATGTTTTTTAGATTTTTCATTCTTGATATTGGTTTTTATTTAATTTATTAATAGTTTTATTTGCTCTTTTAGCGTCTTTATTTGCTCTAATCAATTCATCAGAAGACATTTCTCTTCCAAATTTTTGTATTTGCTTTTCTTGTTTTGTACTTTTATGTTTAGGTTTACTTTTAAATACAATTTCTGCATGTTCAAGGCCTTGTATATTGAATGTTTCCCAGTCTGCAGTATTAGGAGTTAATTCTATTTCAAACATTCTACCTCTTTTAGGATTAACATTTACTGGCTTTCTTCTTCTATGCCAGTTAAAATATAATTCTCTAACAATTGGAGCTTGCTTTGCTGATGCTAATTCTTTATCTGTTTCCAGTGTTGCGTATCTAAACTTTAGGCCTAATGATGTTTTAATCCAAAAATTAGCCAATCTATGACTGGATATATTATGACCTCCTCTTGTTCTTTTTATAAGTGATAAAGAGTCAATGTGATGATATAATTGAGCAAACCTATTCATATTTTCTGTAGTAGAAAAGAAATAACTATCTTGAATCTTAACATGTTTAGTTCTTGACCATACTGGACCGCCATTACCAAATATAGTATTTTTTATTACAGTTTTTATAGGTTTTTTATCATGGTGAATTAGATTTATAGGTGTAGTAAGAGCTAAATCAAACCTAGAACACATTACAATATCATACTTAAACTTATTCCTTAATTCATATTGTGTTTTTAGTTCTACGCATTTCCATAAACTATAATATCTACTATAGGTATTTTGAACTCTTGCTCTTTCAGGGTCACCATTAGGTTTCCAGAGTTTTTTACGACGTTTACTCCAAAATTTTATTTGTTCGGAATATTCCTGTTTAACTGGATTAAATACTTTTGTAATATGCTCTTTTAAGTTTTCATCCCATGACCAAATAAAAACATCTACATTATATCTTCTAATTAAAGATTCATACCAGTGTTTATATGCAATGTCTAGTACTATCTTTCCACTCTCTTGTCCTGTATCGATTTTATTTCCATCTTTTGTAAATTGCCCACCGGATTTTGACCTTATATTACCTACCTTTCCATTAAGACACAGTGCTACTCTTATATTTTTATCTTTTATTTTAGACATTTAAAGCTTTCCTGATTTTAATACATTTTTCTAAAATTTCTTTTAGTTTGTGCATTTCTAACATTGTATGCGGGTCGCTAGCTGCAGTCTCTGGTTTTGGATGAACTTCTAAAAATAAACCGTCAGCACCTGTTGCAATCGCAGATAATGCTATACTTTCAATTAAAGATGGGTCTCCTCCAGTTATTCCTTCAGTTTTATTAGGCTTCTGTACTGAATGCGTACAATCCATAATAACCTTAGCTCCTATTTTTTTAAGTCTTGTTACAGAAGTTGCATCTACTATTAAATCACTATATCCAAATGTCATTCCTCTTTCACATGCCCAGGCCATATTATTACCTGTTGATTTTACTTTATCTAATGCAAAAGTCATTGCTTCAGGAGATAGAAATTGTCCTTTCTTTATATTAACTGGTAATCCAGTTCTACCTGCAGCTAATAATAAATCCGTTTGTCTACATAAAAATGCTGGTATTTGTAAAGCATCTACATAATTTGCTACCATTGAAGGTTCATGGCTTTCATGAACATCAGTTATAGTTCTTACTGATAATTCATCACCTACTTCTTTTAAAATTGTTAATGCTTCCTCATCACCAATTCCTGTAAAACTATCAAGCCTTGAACGATTTGCTTTTTTGTAACTTCCCTTGAACATAAACTCAATATCAAGTTCTTCACATATTTTTTTGCAATGGTTTGCAATAAACATTGCCATATTCTTGTCTTCAATTGCACAAGGCCCAGCTATTAATAATAGTTTTTTCATTTTTTCCAATAATCATTTTTGTGGTTTACAACTATGTCGAGTATTCCTTTGTTACTTTTACCCTGTGTTTTTCTATGGTCTCCTTTTAAGTGGTCAATATATTTTCCTAGTATTGTATTAACAAATGGATGTCTTTTATTACCAACTATATTTAAATCTCTATTCTTAACACCTTTATTCTTTTCAAATCTTTCTCTTACTCTATCAAATAACCAGCTATCATGCCATTCTTGCCAATTAAAAATGTCATCTGTATCGTACATATTTTTTAAGTGATTATGAAAATTTAGCGTTTCTGCATGGTTTTTATTGTATGCCATAAATCCACATTCTGACCATTTCCTTGCCCTGTCTCCTTTATTTCCAGGTCTTCCTATATATGTACATAATATATCAGCTGATATTAATCCATGTAAGAAGTCAATTGGTATTTTACCGAATGTAAAAGAATCTGCATCTAACCATATTACGACATCTGCATCTATTGTAGATATTGCATGCTGCATACTATAAACTTTATGTGAGAATCTTACTGCCATGTATTTAAATGATTTATGTCTTAAATTACCATTTAAATCTTTTCCATGTGCTAATGGGTTTTTCCTATGCCTTTTCTTAAAAGAAACTAAATCAGGACAAGACTTATGTAAATCTTTATAGATTATTCTATTAGATTTTTCTTTAGGTTTTACATCTTCACAATATACGTGTAATTCAACTTCTTCTGGCCAGTTTGCATCAAAGCTTTGAATCATTCTTTTTCCGTATCTTTCGTATCCGTCTTTATGAAATGTAGTAAATACTGCTATTTTCATGCTTCTTGTTTTAAAAAGGAATGTAACTTACCATATTCCTCTGCTGTTAAATATTTAGTCCATAAGTCTCCATATTGAACATCTTGATATAATGCGTGCCAAGGGCCGCCATCTGTAAAATGAAATGCCTTTATCTCTTTAACTGGCAAATTATAATAATCTACTAAATAATTGTAAGCTAATGGTATATTACCGATTCCGCTGTCATCAGCCCATGTCATTCTATGAAGCCATGCAGGTGATTCTGTAGCAACTGCTTCTTTAGTTAATTTTTTACAACTAGGGTGCTCACAATCAAATACTATTAAACTCGACCAGTTTTTTCTAGGATACCACTCTTGTTTTTGGCCATCCATCTTTTCTTTACCATGACAATCTACATATTCATGTTGAACGCAGGCTACAGCTTGACCTTCTTCTAGATATTGAATAGTCTCTGCAGGGTCACATTGCCATAGGAAATCAGAATCACAAAATATAGCGTATCCTTTAAAATTATTTAAATGAGGTGCAAGAAATCTAGTATATGTAAATTCAGTTGAACCGTCTTTCTGTTCTCTTATAAAATCACCAGATTCTTCTAGGTCCTTTTTTATTAATGTTACAATATTAATATCCGGATTATATTTCTCTATAGATTTCTTACAAACATCATGAGCTAGCTGTTGACCATAATTGGCAGAATCATAGCCAATATAAATTGTAATATCTTTCATAATTATAGTATTTTAGTATTATATTATATATCGTTATTTAGTATGTTCCATGCCGTTCCATCTTCTATTTCTTCCACGGAGAATTGGCAATATGATAAATGATTAAGCCATTTTTTAATTAGTTTTTCATCTGGAAAATATGGTTTATTAATTTTACTTAAATCTAAATTTCCTACAGGAGCAGCTGGGCTAAAATCAGAACAGAAAGTAGGAACTCCTGCTAAAATAGATTCTATAGAAACTGCACTTGCAGGAGCCACCGTACAATATGCTTCTTTTAAATCAAGAGTCAAAGGTATTGTCTTTCTTATTTTCTTTTCTCTAATCTTAATTTCCATATTAGTATGCTTTTTTATTTCTGCAACTGTTTTATCTAACCAATTATCATAACCAAATACCCTCTCATAATCTGAAGACGGTGGGCAAACTAAAATATATTTTTTATTAGCTCTTTTCTTAAATTTCTTTACTGCTGACTTCCAATCAACTTCACCATACTGTTCTTCAAGTGAATCAAGCCTATCTGATGGTCTATCAATTAATTCAGATATATGGAATCCATTTTTAATTATCTTAACAAGTCCAAATTTATGCCTGGATATATTTTTCTTTCCTTCTTCACCTGAAACTTTAGTTGTATTTAACATTTTTGGTATAATATAAGCGTTATCTATCCAATAATACTCAAAGTTATTTGACTTACAATAATCATATAATTTATCAGTATCCCATAATAAACCACCCCATACATAAGTTCCTTCTCCAAATACTGGTATTCCCTCATCGTTTCTTCTAAATTTTACCCTAGGCTTAATTCCTTTATCATTACTTTCTAACTTTCTCTTGTATTGATATAAACTATCTCTTAATTCTATTAGTCTATTTAAAGAATAATACATCCATCTTTTATGTCCTGCTATTGAATTTGCAAATGATATTCTATTAAGTCTTGGATTATCTAGAAGTAATGCGTTAATAGCTTGGTCCTGATATAATTTATAGATATTACCTATTCCTGGCCAATTATATCTATCATAATCTACATAGTATGCAGGGTCTGTTGGGTTTAATGGGTTTGATGCCATTTCCTTTTGTACTGCAAGTCTTACACATCTACTTTGAAATTCTCCAATCCACCATTGTGTTTTTTGAATATAATTACTATTATCTAATAATTTTCTACTTATTATTTCTTGATTTTTCTTTGAACTAAGCTTTTTCTTTTTATCTTTCTCTGGCTTAGAAGCTGTATATTGTTCACATGGAATTTTTACATTATATGCAGCATTCCCTTCAACTTCATTTATACCTATATTAAATGAGTGTATCGCTTCTGTGTATTTAGGCCCTAAGTATAAATAATGTTTATTCATATTATCCATGTAGTTTTTTAAGTGTTTCAAATGCAAACCCATTTCGCATTTCTTTTTCTGTAAATTGATTATGAGCAAGCCATGCTAACCACTCTTGTCTATCAGGTCTTATTGGAGATTCTATTTTAGTTATATCAGTTGATGCTACTGGAGCTGCAGCATTTTCTTGCATAACAAATGCAGGAACTCCATTAACTATAGATTCTACGGATACAATACTATTATAAGTAACTGTTGCAAATACTTTATTAAGAACTGCATCTTTGAATGTATCATTATTTAATCTTACTGCTCTGGATTCTGGCTTAGTTCTAATAATTATTTTACGGTCTGTATGTTTTTTAATTTCACTAACTGTTTTTTCAATCCATTCATCATAGTATACTTGTAGCCATTTATGGTCTACTTTTCCATATTTTGCTAAATATTCCTTTGCTAGCGCTTCATCCCCTAACCTAAAAGCTCTTAGAGATTTTAGAGAAGGTGGGCATAATAATATACGTTTACCTAGTGTTCTCCATCCCTTTAATTCCTCTCCTGTTTTTACAAATCTACTATATGGTAATGTAAAATCCTTTATAGCACCGCATTGAAATTGATTATATGCTATTCTATGATATGCCTTACCTCCACTTGGATTTACTTTACTTTTATTGTTTCCAAAATACCCAGTATCCATATAGTAAAATCCTATATTATTATCGGAAAAGAATTTTTGGCTTTTAGCATATTTTAATCCTCTTGCTACTCCTACATTATGAGTTACATTATATGCTAGACCGGTTCTAAACCAAAAGTAATCTCCTCCCATACCATTCATAAAAGATTTAACATAAACATCTACCTTTCCGTATTGTTTATTTATTTGCTTTTCTGTAAGTAGACCATTTTGTACTTGGTGTTTTGTTGGCCATTCAAACATTGCATTAGCTTCTTCTATATTCATTACTTAAGTCTTTTTTTAATATATGTTCTAAAGTTTTTCCACATTATTCCCTTTTTAATTTCTTTTGCGTTCCAATGCTTTTGTACAATATCTAAAAGCCATTCTGTTCTATCTGGAAGTTCAGGATTTTCTATCTTAGATATTTTTCTATTAGCTACTGGTCCTGCAAAGCAATCACTATCATCTATAAAAATAGGTACACCTGCAATAACTGAGGCTGTTGAAGAACCTGAATTATAATGAACAGAACACCATGCATTTTTCAAATCATCAAGCAATGAAGTTTTCATTTGCATTTTACCTCTATTTGTTATTTTACCAGTAACATAATGAACATTTTCGGCTCTTAATTTACTTTTTAATAATGAAATATCTTGTGTTCTTTTAGGATGAGGTCTAACTAGTATTTTCCTATCTGTATGTTTTCTTATTTCATGTATTTTTTTAATAGCCCAATCTACTGGGTCTTTTCCTTTTAAAGACCAACCTTCTCTTCTTTGTAAACATAATAATATGTGTTGTTCATCATGAGGAGTTCTCCATTCATACACAGGAACATTATATTTTTCTCTTAATATCTTATATCTATCTTCTAATCTTTCATGCTCACCGTAGTATCCAGTATTAGGAAAAACTCCATTTAAACTATATCTTAAGTAATCATCACCTGAATCCCATGGATTAAAAAGACAACTATCTATAAACAATACAAATTTACCTTTTCTATTAGGATAGCAGTAATTAATTAAATCATGTTTTAATTTTATATGAGGCCCATTTGATATATGATGTGACTGGTATTTTTGCGAAGGTAAATATCCAAGTACAACATGTACATCAGCGTCAGGATTTATAGAATGGGAATTTGAAATTTCAATAGACTCATCGCCAGCATTTTTAATGCCCTGATGAAAATCATTTAAGGCTTTCCATTTGTTTTTACCTACTTTAATTCTACCTACAGACGTTTGATATACTGCTACTTTAATTTTCTTTCCCATATTAATTTGATTCTCCTCTAGCCTTTCTACCAAGATATCCACTATGATGTCTTTTGGCATATTCTTCTTTAGTAAATTTTATATCTTCCATCATAGATACAACTAACATGTCTCCTATTATTGTCATACACGTTGTAGATGTTGTCGGTGTTAAACCTAATGGGCAAATTTCAGGAGCTCCTCCAGTGTGTAATATAACATCTGCAAGTTGAGCAAGCTCACTTGTTGTATTACCTGTTATCGCAATAATTGGAATATCTTTAATTAAAGCATCTGCAAGATGTATCAATTCAACTACTTCTTTTGTTTTACCTGAATTTGATATTGCTATAATAACATCTCCTTCTTGTATCATTCCTAAATCACCATGCTGAGATTCTGCAGGGTGTAAAAATACAGATGGAGTTCCTGTTGAGCTAAACGTTGTTGCAATATTAATACCAATATGTCCTGCTTTTCCCATACCAGTTACGACTAGTTTATTAGCCTTTTTAATTAATTCTAATGCTTTATAATATTCACCATTTGTAGGTATTTTTTTAATCGCTTCAATTTCTTTTTCGATTAAATAGCTTATCTTTGTTTTCATATATTATGTTTTATATTGTATTTATTGATGTTTTTTTCGAACCATTTTTTCTCAGCCGTTGGATTATGAACTCCTCTCCAAGAACATTGAAATTTATTCCAGTATCTATTTTGTTTGCCAAATTTAAGTTTACCACCTACAGGCTCTCCCCACTTAGATGGAAGTGAATTAAATTCTTCAAAGAAATCAAATCCATATAAAGATATTGATTTATATTTTATACACGATGTTAGCCATTTTATTAAAATAGCCCCACTTGCAGGCCTTCCACCAAATTCAGATTCTAGTTTTGTTAGAGTAGGTTTAAATTCCCACGCCATGTAAACATTTTTTACTTCTTTTAATAATTGATTTTGTAATGGAGATAGATTAGAACTTCCGTGTGCACCAGGATTTAATCTTAAAGTATATTTTACTCCAACCTGTTTTGCTCTTATTGCCCATTTTCTTTTATTATTAGTGTCTCCGTTTGCAATATAAATATCTGTTCTTGTTCCTACGTATTTTTGATATTTATCTGATTGCCAAGTACTATTTCTAAAAGCGTTATTAATTCTTATTACTATATCATGTGAATCTATATCTTCACCCCATTCTTTATCTTCAATACAGCTACCGCTGCCTACTATTGCAATACTTTTTCCTTTTAAATATGCCTGTATTTCTTCTAAACTTATATTTGTCATTATGGCAATTGTTTTCTATTACACAATTTACATTCCCTGCAGTTACAATAATATTGAGTTATATCGTATTTTTGCATAATGTTTTTAAAATAATTATATTCTATTTGAGGATTA
>TARA_R110001592_G_scaffold264591_1_pt1 | contig 11274 bp, 15 predicted proteins | sample TARA_R110001592 | Tara Oceans TARA_R110001592 (sample SAMEA4398387) | marine metagenome | biome: Polar Biome; feature: [SRF] surface water layer (ENVO:00010504); material: water (ENVO:00002006), including particulate matter (ENVO:01000060) such as... | depth 5 m | reverse complement strand
CTTTCTTCCATTTGAAGTTTTATCCCCCCAATAGATATAGTTGTTTTATTATTTTTTTTCTTCATATTTAATTAAATCCTTAGAGTAATCTGTTATATTATTAATTGTAATTTTTAAATTTCCTAATTCAAATTCTCCTATTTCCCCACTATCTCTAATTATATCATTTAATTGTTGGATAACCATAAAATCTTGTTGGGTAAAATTATTTCCATTAATTTCAACTATAATGTCTTCTTTTCCATTAAACCAATCTTTTAATTGTTCTGTATTAGGATTAGGATTATGTAGAATTAATTTTTTCCCATATACTGGGGTTAGTATAGGATGGCCTAATTCATCATTTTTAATCCAACTCCCCCATTTTTTTAAATAATGTTTTCTAGCTTGTGCTTCAAATATTTTAAATTGGTCATCATTTTTTCCAATTTTACCTCCTGCTTTGTCATTCCATCTGTGGCCTCTACAGGTTAAATGGTATACTAAAGAATCCCTACTTTGGATCATTTTATATCCTGCTAATATCCATCTTTGAAATATATCAGAATCTTCAAATGGAAAAGGAGCAAACCCAAAATCATGACCCCCTATTTTTTGAAAATCTTCTTTATATAAAATCCAAGGAGCAAACATTCCTTTAGTAGTTTTATCTTTACTATTTATCATTTCTTGTTGGGAAAAATTATAAAAATCTTCTATTTTTAATGAATTAAAATCTAACCCAAAATCTTGAATTATTTTTTCTTTACCCTCAGGATGCAAAGGTGGTTCAACTCTAGTGGCACATACTACAGTACCAGGTTTTAAATGTTTAATTAAGTTTTCTACATAATTAGGAGCGATATACATATCAGCATGTAATATACCAATAATATTATTTTTAGCTTTTTCAATTCCTTTATCATACAATATTGTATGTCCAATTCTATTTTCTTCTCTCCAAAATTTTAAATTTTTATCTTTTAAAGTTTTTAACCATTCAATAGTTCCATCATCTGAACCATCATCTATTAGAATTAATTCTACTTTATCTGTATAGTATTTTCTAACACTATTATAAGCATTTTTTAAATGTCTTAAATTATTATAACTTGGGATAACTAAACTTATCATATTTTATTATTTTGAATTGTAAAATACCAACCTACATTTTGAGTATGGGAATTATACATTCCATAATATTGTGGGTTATTTATAGAGGGATCCATTTGTACAAAATTTTCATAATCTTCAGTATGATAAAATTGTTCATTGGTTATACTACAATTTATTTCTTTTAATTTATTTTTTATAATGTTTTGTCTTCTATAATCATAATACCTTAAAAAAGGATACCCATCTTCTTCATAATTTAAAAAAGGGCCTGCGGGTAAAGTTATTATAACTTTACTTTCTTTATCTTTTAATAAATTTGAAGATTTAATAATTCCTAAAATATCATGATTCCATTTTACGATATAAGATTCATGATCACCACTAAACATTTGATTCCCCGCAAACCAGAAACCAAAATGTTCAAATACTGATATTGATACTATACAATCATATTTTGTTTCTCCATTAAATTTAGTAAAATCTTCAGTAATATGTTTCCAATTAGTATTAGTTTTTAACCAACTATCTTTAGGAGAGGATAATATATCTGTTGTTGTTACATTATTATATCCCTTTGCTAAAATGCTTTCACTTATTCCCTCTATACCTCCTTTCCTTTCCCCAACAATCAATATTGATTTATTTTTATCCTTAGGAATATGTCTTAACATATAAGGTACTTCGGATTTTTTAAACCCCGGGAGGGGGATTTTTTTTGGATTATTCATATTTTCTTTTTAAGAAAATTAATATCACTATCAACCATTTTATTTACTAATTCAATAAAAGATGTTTTGGGTTCCCAACCTAAATTCTTTTTTGCTTTACTAAAGTCTCCTCTTAATACATCTACTTCTGCTGGTCTCATAAATTGAGGATCCTGTTTAATATAGGGTTCCCAATTTTTAATACCAATACGATTAAATGCAATATCTAAAAATTCTCTAATAGAATAAGTATTACTAGTAGCAATAACATAATCTTCAGGTGTTTCTTGTTGTAACATTAACCACATTGCTTCTACATAGTCGGGAGCATAACCCCAATCTCTTTTAGCATCTAAATTACCTAGTGAAATGTGATCAGTTAAACCTAATTTAATTCTAGCTATACCATCAGATATTTTTCTAGTAACAAATTCAATGCCCCTTTTTTCTGATTCGTGGTTAAATAAAATACCACTACAAGCAAACATATTGTAGGATTCTCTGTAATTTTTAGTAATCCAATGACCATATAATTTAGAAACCCCATATGGACTTCTTGGATAAAATGGAGTATTTTCATTTGCGGGGTTTTCTACCATTCTACCAAACATTTCGGATGAACTTGCTTGATAAAATTTAATTTTAGGATTAAATTCTCTAATTGCTTCTAATATTCTTAATACTCCTAACCCTGTAACTTCAGAAGTGTGTTCAGGTGTATTCCAACTTTCTCCTACAAAAGATTGTGCTGCTAAATTGTATACTTCATCTGGATTTGTTTCTTTTAAACATCTTAGTAATGAATTTTGGTCTGTTAAATCTCCTTGTACAAAAGTAATTTTACTTTCTAAATGTAATGTATTTATTCTGTTTCTAGATGATGACCTTCTTTCCATCCCGTAAACTTTATATTTTTTTAATAAAAGTAAATCTGCTAAATGGCTACCGTCCATTCCGTTAATTCCTGTTATAAGTGCTGTTTTCATATTTTTATTTTTGATTAATTCTATAAGAAGATCCATCTACTATACTCATAGGTTTATAATGTTCATTTTCGTCCCTTTGAGGAAACCCACCCCATTTTTTTCCGAATTTTTGTGTACTTATTCTTTCTATTTCTGCTAGGTGTGTTGGTCTTGTGTTTAAGTTATCATCTGGAAATCTACTAGATCTAGAAGCAAAATGATAAACTACAGATTTAGAACTTAAAACAAATTTAAAATCTTCTTTCATCATTCTTAAAAATAAATCGGCGTCTTCCCAATAAGCAGGTGCAAATCTATCATCATTCCCTCCCATATAGTCCCAATCTTTTTTTCTAATTAAACCTGATACCCCTTCTGTTTTTTTAATTTCAAAATCATTAATTTTTGTAAATTCTTCAGCCCATTCTAAAAAATACTCACTATTAAAGTTATGATGGTATTCCCCAAATTCATCTAAAGGTAATACAGTCGTTCCAGCCCTATCAGGTTCATTAAAAATATCAGGTTGGATCCTATAGCTAAAAGCCCACATCCTTTCATCAGGATATTTTTCAAATTTTTTCATTAATTCTAAATCCCAATTTTTTCCTACATAAAAATCAGCATGTAAAAACATAATAAATTCTGTTTTGGTTTTTTCAGCACAAAAATTCATTCCACCTCCAATACCTGAAGGGATTTGATTTTTATCAATATAATATTCTAAATTATATTTCTTTCCATTTTCTTCTAACCATTCATCAGTTCCATCTTCACAATTTTCGGCATGAATTATAAAAGGGGCAGTTTTATAAAAACTATTTTCTCTTACAGATTTAACTGCTAGTTTGAGATAATTTAAGTTATTATGAGTTCCTATGCAAAATGTAATTTTCTCCATAATTTTTTAAGTTTAGATATGATTTATTAAATTTAGAATTTTTAAAGTAAGAATTCATCCTTTGTTCAGCTTGTTGGCAAAATTCAGAAATTCCTATATTTATTTTATTTTGTTTAAATGTTTGTGAATTTAGATGACAAATTGTATGATTATCTGAGACTATAGTTTTTAATTGATTTTCCTCAGCAATACACCCTGAATAAAAATCTAACCCCCACCCATAGATTAATTCTTCTGGGTATTGATTAATGATTTCTAATATATCTCTTTTGATTAAAGGACATTGAAAGTCTACCCATTTTACTTCTCTTAACCCTTTACCCCAATTCCACATTTGTTTCCAATGGCATTGCTCCATAGAAGCATTAATTACAGAAGGTGAATAAATGCTAGCTTTTGATTCTTTTATTTCATTTAAAGATGTAGTTAAAAAAGAAGGACCATGAAAAATTAAATCATTATTTAAAAAATATAAATAATCATGGTTTGTTTGAAGAAAATATTCTAATACAACATTAAATCCTCCCCCAAAAAATATATTTTTTTCTAATTGGTGAGTTGTTGAAGTTGCTAATTTTTCTTGTGAACCATTATCAACTACCATAAGTTCACACTTAGAAAATAATGGGTCTTGTTTTAATTGGTTAACAAGATTATCAGTTAACTCCGGTAGATTATGGTTTAAAGTAGCTATAAGTGTTGTTGGGGTTTTACTGATTGTTTCCATATTTTATATTAGCCTTTTTATAAATTTCTTCTATTAAGATAATGACATTATTTGTTTCTTCCAAATTAAATTTTTCTAAATTTCGATATACTTCAGGATGATTAGGACATGATCCTTGATATGAACCATATGAATTTGGATCTTTTGAATAAGAATATTGTTTTTGTAAATCTTCATATTGTAAAGTACACCCATTACTTAAAAAATTAGCAGATTCAATCACATTTAAAGCTTTTCCTCCTATTTTAATATACCCATTTGAACCCATTAAAGTTATAGAACTTTCAATATTATGAGGTTCAGCTGCAATAGTTGATTCTATAGTGCCTCCAAAATTACCATAATCAACTAAAGAATAAATAGTATCTTCAATTATTGCTTCTTTATGTTTTGTAGTATATGTTTTTGTGGATAGTATTTTTTTTGGATTGCCTATTAAATATTGCAAAATATCTAAATAATGTATTCCAGTTTCATATAATATTCCTCCCCCAACATCAGGTTCACCCCTCCAACCTGAAAAATATTCTAATGGTCTTTGCCATCTTTGGGTAAATGAAAACCCCCTAATGTTACCAAGTAGATTTCTGTTTAATATTTCTTTTGCTAAAGATACTGTAGGGTTTAATCTTACTTGTAAAACACAATAAGATTTTTGGTTGCACTTTTTAGCAATTTTTAAAATTTCATTTAAATCTTTTTGACTAAAAGTCGCAGGTTTTTCAATTAAAACATCACATTGGTTTTCTAGGGCAAATATAGATTGTTCTTTATGTAAAGAATTTGGGGTTGCTATTACTATAAAGTTTAAATCTTCCATTAAAATCATTTCTTTATAATCAATATAAGAAGATACTTTGTACCTTTTTCCTAAACTTTCTACCAGTGTTTTTTGAATATCACATATAGCTTTTAACTCAAACTCTTCATTAGCTTCTATAGCTTCAATGTGTCGTGGAAATATGCCCCCACACCCTATTATTCCTACTTTATATTTCATTTTATTATTTTTGCTGGGTTACCAAATGCTTTACTATTTTTAGGAATGTTTTTAGTTACTACACTTCCTGCACCAACTAATGAATTTTCTTCAATAATTACCCCACATATTATAGTACTATTAGCTCCAATTGAACATCCTTTCTTGAATAATGTTTTTTTAAATCTATTAGAATTTTTCCAATCCCCCCCAACTTGAGGCAAATAATCATTAGTTGTAACTGTATTAGGACCTAAAAATACATTGTCTTCTAATGTAACACCTTCATACAACAAACTATGGTTTTGGATTTTACAATTATCACCTATTATTACACCCGGACCTATGTGAACACCTTCTCCAATAATACAATTATTTCCAATAGTTACTTTAGAACTTATATGAGAAAAAGCCCATACTTTTGTATTTTTTCCTATAATGCAATTAACATCAATTATAGCAGTATCATGTGTAAAGTATTCCATATTTTAATATTTTAAGGGTGAGCCCCAATTTGATTGCATTGTAATTCCTAAATAATTTTTTGAAATCATTTCCATAGTAATACCTAATTGTTTATGGTTTTTATATTGCCAAGGATAATGAAAAGTTTTAAACATAGGGCCACAGGGATAAAAAGGAGTATTAGTAGCTAAGGCATATTCCCCATACCATGTATTTTCAGAAGAACAATGTTTAAGTAAATCTAAAAAATTTAGATTATTAGGCTTACAGTAATCATTATATAGACGAACAAATACATCTGCAATGTATAAGTTAGCTGATCCTGAGTAATCATAATATTTCCCTTTTCTTCCAAATAGTTCCATTATAGGTTTACGTTCTCCTACAAACCACTCATTTATTCTATTATCCCCATGAATTAAGTAACTATATTCTAGTAAATCTTTACACTCATGCATAGTCATATAAGGCACACCATTATTAAAAAAATCACTAATACTAAAATCTTTTATAAAATACATATCAGAATCCATTAAGAAATAATGTTTAGCTACATTTGAAGACCTCATAAATTCTATTTTAAATAGCTGTTGGGTAAAATGACTTTGTTCTGAGGTTAGATTTGAAATATCTTCATCAAAAAATACTTTAATGTTACATTTTTTAACAATGGGATCAAAGAGATTTTTATCACTTTTTGGGATACAAATATAAAAAGGTATATTATCCCTATTATGATTTCTAACGCTTTCAGCCTGAATTTTAAATCTTTCTATATCTCCTTTATAGGATTTGCAAAATAATACTATTTTTTCCATTATATAAATTTTAATCTATTCCTAAATTTATTAACTCATCATCTAAAATATCATTTATGTGTCGTATTCTAGCCCCATAATAGTTTGCCCATTTTATACCCTGATCCCAACATTTTTGATAAACTCCAACAGGTTGTGCAGCTGTACTCTGACCATTGAATGCGGGTGTACCATCTTCATTATATTTAGCTCGATCAATAAACAATTGGTGATATCCTTTGCCTGGGTCTGCTCCTGCTATAATAATATCTCTAATACCTTCATACTTTAATAACCATAAAGTTGCTGTTTGGGTAGTAGTCATGGGCCATTCATCTAAACGTGGTGCTTGCTCATTAAATTCTTGATTATCCCCCGGATGCAATTCATATATGTTAAAATTTACATGGTTATAACGATTAGGGAAAATTTCATTTAGTTTAGTCCAATGGACATGAGAAAAATTTTGATTAATGTTTTTTATTCCTTTAAAAGATTGGATTTTTGGGTTATGTTGGCTGTGGAGAAATGAAGGTACTATTATATTTTTAACTTCTTTAAAATCATTATCTTCCATTTGTTCCATAGACTCAACATCATTAAAGAAAGACCACTTTGGTGAAGTGTGCATCCATATTGCATTATTAATGGTTGCAACATCATATTGGTTTGAAGGGGATAGAAATCTTGCACTAGGGCCTTTTGCTAATATTATTACTGGTTTCATATTTAATTAAAATAGATTCTTATATTATTTTTAAGTCTTTTATTAGTTTATATATTATTTTCCTTTTTAAATAGAAATTCAGCAAATTCAAAATCTAATTTTGTATCAATATCTATAGATTCAATCTCTGAAAGCTCATAAAAATAAGGTTTGCTACAAATAAAATTTTTAGACTTTAACATTGTTTCTCTATTTACTATAATAACCCCAAAAGTAGGGAAAAAATAATCAGGTAAGTCCTGAGAATTTGGGGCATAGTCTAGTTTGTAATTTATTGGTTGATTTTTATACCATAGATATTCTTTAATTTTTTTTATAGACATTAAACTATTACAATCTATATTATTATATAAATCAATAGCCTCTATAAAAGTATCTTTAGTAATTAAGGGAGCTGTAACTTGGGTTACTAATATATTTTCAGCATTAGTTACTTTGGCTAAATATTCATGGTACTCACTATTAGTACATTCTGAACTAGCATAATAAGATTCTCTTTTGTGGTATGATATATTATTTTTTTTAGCTAAGTTGATAGCATATTCACTATCTGTATTAATTATAATTTCATTTACTGGGAGGGTTTTTATGATATCTATTTTATGTTCTAGTAAAGATTTACCTGCAAATTCTCTAAAATTTTTATTTTTTACTCTTTGAGAACCTTGTCTAACTGGTATAACTGCGGTTATATTTTTCATATTATATATTATTTATAAATTCTTTAACTCCTTGAGAGAGATTTATTTTAGGTTTCCAACCTAGTTTGCAAAGTTTACTTATATTTCCTGTTATATTGGTTTGATCTCCCTCATATCCTGGAAGTTCTATAATTTTTACGGGTTTATTTAGTTCTTTTGATATTTGTTTAATTATTATTTCTGGGGTTATAGGTTCATTATTAGAAACATTATAGATTTCATTATTTGTTTTTTTGTCTAACCCCCATACTAAAGCATTTATTACATCATTAACATGAACTAATTCTCTAATCCTATTTTTAGTCCCTGTTATTTTAACTTTAGAATCTTTTAACATTTGGCTTAAATATATGCTTAAAATTCCCTGGTGGGGATTTTTTAAATCCTGACCCGAACCATATGTAGCAAATAATCTAAATATAGTATAGGGAATATGACTATGTTCTAATAATAATTTACATTGTAATTCTCCTGTATATTTACTTACTCCATAAAAGGATATAGGATTGACTGGGGTTATTTCTAATACATTATTATTGTTCCCATAAACTGACATAGAACTAGAGTAAATGAATTTTTTTACTTTTAGTACTTTAGAAAGAGAAACCATATTAGCTGTTCCTACACAATTCCACTTAGCGTCTATATAAGGATTAATTAAACTTTTATACCCACCCGGTTGGGCAGCTAAATGAAAAATAATATCTATAGAAATATTTTCTTTGTTAATAAAATTTTTAACAAAGTTTTTTTTACTTATATCGTAAATTAAATTTTTTTTGTTAGAATTTTTATTTTTATCTAATCCTATAACCTGGTGGTCAAGTTGTTTTAATTTAGATATTAACTTAGAGCCTACAAACCCATCTGCCCCTGTAACTAATATATTCATTTAGTGTTTCTTAATTTTAAGTTATCTAATCTTTTTTTATCATCTTTAGAAAGATGTATTAAATTATCATACTTACAAGTTAACCATTCAGCTTCAAATTTTAACATATTTGATAAATTTTCACTAAAACTATTTAAAAAATCATCAGATAATTTAACTTTTACATTTCTTGTTTCAATATAATCTAGTAAATCTTGTTTATATAATTTTTCAATAAAGTTAAAACTATTAATATTTATATTACCCCCCATTAAAGTTTTTAATCCTTTACTTTTAGCTAACTTGAATATTTCAAAAGCCATTTTTAAACATTTGTCAGAATCAACTTGATCTTTAGTATACCCAAAAGACTGAATAAAATCTGTTCTGCCTAATACTACCCCGTATAAATGTTTAGCATCAGAAGAATTAAGAATTTCATTTATATTTTTATATGCCTGTTTACTTTCAACATTAATAAATAATTTTTTAAAGTTAAATTGATTTTTATAAACTGAAGAAATAAACTTATGTAAAGCATAAGAGGATTCTATCATAGGAGCTACACACCCTCCACAACTTATATTTTCTGCAAACCTCATATCTGAAATAGATTCAGCTCCTCCTATTTTAATATTTAAGGGGTATTGGTTTAAATGAGATAAACATGCTATTTGAGTAGCTTGGTCAAAAGTTAATCCTTCGTCTTCTAGTGAAATCTTAATTTCACAATTTAAATTTTTTAAATATTCAAACATCATTTATACTACTTTATTAAGAACATTTTTCCAACTATCAAAATGAATAGCTTTATCATCTATATAATATTTAGCATTTATTTTATTAAACGTAACATCTTGTATGCATTTTTTTATTTGATGTTTGTCTAACCATTCCCATATTAATTCTACACCTGTTTTCTCTTCCACTAAAGGTCTATCAGGATTAGCTTTAGAGGAAAAAATAACTATTTTATAATTATTTGAAATTTCTTTTATAGCTTCTAATGCCCCAGAAATAGGTTCTCCATATACGGTTCCATCATGAAAACCTAAATGATGGTTATGAATTACCCCATCAAAGTCAATAGCTATAACATTTTTTTCATAATTTATAACATGATCTAAAAATTTATCTTTACTTGTTTTCATAGTGTATTATAATAATTATTTTGTTTTTCTTGTTTTTCTATTGTTTTATTGTGAATTAAACATAATTCTTCATTACGGGGTAATTCAGAATACATTTCATACCCTTCTAAAACTTCATGAACCTTATTTTTCCATTTAATTTTAGAATTATTTTTATATATTCTCCATTGTAGGTCTGGAAAATTAACCCATCCTTTTTCATCTACTCTCCAACCCCACTTTTGAACATGTTTTTGGGTTAAACCTTCTACAGTATTTATTCTAGGTACTCTATATACTTCAACTTGAAGGTTATTTTCTATTATTTTAGGTATTAATGTAAGACCTTCTAGTGTAACCATTTCATCTGCATCAATCTGGAATATATAATCACCTTTACATAAATTTGTAAGTTTATTTTTCCAATTAGCAAAATGTCCGTTAAATTCTCCCTTATGCCAACTAAATTCCCCATTAATTGATTTAGCTCTTAAGAATTGTTCAATTGATTTACTACCATTTTTAGAATCATATAAAATTACGATTTCATCTTCATGTCGTTTATGTTCTAAAAGAAATGGTATGAGTTTTTGTATTTCTACAAACTCATTACATACTGTTATAGCGTAACTTATTTTCATATCTTAACTAGGTAATACCCCAATATATGAAAGTGCTTCCATGTAGTCACGTTCCTTAAATTGTTTCATTGTAGTCATATCCATCCTATGTTTATAATATTTACCTTTTTTTCCTGGGATTGGGTATTTTTCTTTTTCTTCTTCTGTTACTTCTATTGATTTAACAGCTGCCCACATCCAATTATCAGTTGTAGATCCATTTGCAAATACCATTCCTTGTTCTGTTAAATTTATCGTTGATGGAAACCATACTTGGCCATTTTTATCTTCAAATTTAAGATCTTTATACAATTCAGGAAGAAGTTTTATTTGTTCATCCATTAACTCTTCACCCTCTCTCATTAGAGTATTAGATTGAAAACCGCAACCATAACAAAAATAATTGTTTATGTCTTGATTTACTTCCTGAACATAACAGGCATCAGACCCACATTTAAGGCATGTTATTAATTTATCTGAATTCATATTTTATTTTTTAATTAATGCTATTTGGTATCCTTTGCTTACCACATCATATAAACCTTCATACATAGTAACAAATACATCAACACCTAATTGTGGAGAATTT
>TARA_R110001592_G_scaffold70936_3_pt1 | contig 11294 bp, 7 predicted proteins | sample TARA_R110001592 | Tara Oceans TARA_R110001592 (sample SAMEA4398387) | marine metagenome | biome: Polar Biome; feature: [SRF] surface water layer (ENVO:00010504); material: water (ENVO:00002006), including particulate matter (ENVO:01000060) such as... | depth 5 m | reverse complement strand
GCTCTGTCATATTTAAATATTCAGCCTGTAAGCCAATATTTAAATACATTTAAACTGTTTTTTAGTTATGTAAATTTTTTATTATTGCGGCATATTTATACAAACAAAGAGGGAGAGTATTTGAAAGGGCGTATCTATAGCACAATATTTCCTAGAAAACGAAATTTTTAAAATATTTTAATTTTTTAAAATAAAGTCAGCATCAAACAATTGCACGCCATTAATTAAAATAGCAACGCTATGTTTACCAGCATAATATTGACGGGTAGAAATTTTTTTAAAGCTAAATGACTTGTTAATTAGCTTGTTATCGTTTTTGATAACGGCTTCAGATAGCTGGAATATTTTACGGGCCTGTTGACCATTTTTTTTCATAAAATCAATAGCAAACTCAATTCTCAACTTATCTAGAGGTAATGACTTTTCATGTACTAAGTTGCATGAAAAACTAAAAAGACCACCAAACTCAACAAACTTGTCAGCTTTAAAATCCATCACCTTTATATTTGCTGGCGGTAAAAAGCCAAACAATGACAAAGCACCTGGATGTGCTTGTTTTAACAAACTACGACAAGCATGTTTAACTAAGCGTTTCGTTTCTATTATTTCACTTTCCGCCAACCATTTTTGAGCTAATTCAATAACCACTTTAGGATGGTCTTTAGCAATATCGTTGAGGTTATTTGCCACACTACGACGAACATATTCACTATGGTCATTTTTTAAAGCATCCAAAATGGGCAATAAATAACTGGGATCTTTTTTAAAATTAGGTAACGCCATTGCCCAAGGTAACCGAGGACGAGAGCCCTCTGAAGCTAAACGACGTATATGATGATTATCGTTTACTGACCAAGTTAATAATACTTTGTGCATTTGTTCTGGATATTGCTCAATAAAAGGTCGTACCGCAAATTCAGCACTTGCAAACTGAGTAATATAAGAAAGTGCATCAATAGAAGGTGTAAACTCATCCAGACCAAATTTTTCTACAAATGCAGGAATAAACATCCCTTCGTAACCGGTGAAGTGTTGTGCTATTTCCCGAATAACAGAAAGAGTTTGTAGATAATCAAGGTCAATAAATGAATTTAACTGTGTCGCAATATGTATTGTACGGGCTTTAAGCTCTTTATTTGTCCAATCATCACTAAATACAGCGGCAATGAAATCTGTTTTCTGAAAAGCAGGATAAGTGCCATATACTATCGTGGCAATATGGTTAAGGTAGGTTTGGTTATAAACCTCTTTTAATAAATCTGCCATGTGGTCTCTACCCTACTTATGCTCTGTAACTTATATTCGACTGTTAACTATTTAACAGTAACTAAATAGAGTCATTAAACAGAGCGATTGAAAATAACCTCATCAACTGCAACAGTTAATTACAATACTCGTTCACCAAAATGGAAAACACAAAATTGCCCTTCATCCATTTTTGTCCATGCTTCATCTTTTGTTAAAGGGCGAGTTGCAATGACGGTGACCACATCATTTTCTGAGGTTTCTTGTTGAAAATCAATGATCATATCTTCATCGATGAGCTGTGCTTTTCCAAAAGGTGCTCGGCGTGTGATCCAATGTAAATTATTAGTGCAATAACACATCACATATTCGCCGTCGCTTAATAACATATTAAACACACCTAACGCTCTTAATTGATCTGCATAAGTAGCAACTAGTTTAAACATGCTTAACATGTCCTCTGGTTGTTGTTTATACTCCTTATGTAATTGATCAATGATCCAACAGAATGCTCGTTCACTATCAGTTTGACCAACAGGGTTAGCATATCCCATCTCTAAGGTTTCATAGCCCGTCAGCTGGCCATTATGTGCATAAGTCCAATTGCGTCCCCATAACTCGCGTATAAAAGGGTGTGTATTTTCTAAATTAACCTCACCACGATTTGCTTGTCTAATATGGCTGATCACAGATTTACTTTTAATTGGGAAATTCTTTACTAATTCAGCTATTTTGGAGTCACAGCTTGGACTAGGGTCTTTAAAACTGCGACATCCTTTACCTTCGTAAAAAGTGATACCCCAGCCATCTTTATGAGGCCCAGTTGCGCCACCACGTTTTACTAACCCACTAAAACTAAAACAAATGTCTGTTGGGACGTTGGCACTCATGCCTAATAATTCGCACATGGTTTAAACCTGAGCCATCTTTTTTTCAATTAAATAGATCAATATATGAATAATCTTAATATGAACTTCTTGAATGCGATCAGCAAAACCAAAATGGGGAACTCGAATTTCAACATCTGCTAATCCGGCCATTTTACCGCCGTCTTTTCCAGTCAACGCGATAACTTTTATACCTTTGCTTTTTGCAACAGCAATTGCTTTTAAGATATTAGTTGAGTTACCACTGGTTGATAAACAAAATAGAACATCACCACTGCGTCCAACACCTTCTAGGTATCGAGCAAATATTTGGTCAAATCCATAATCATTACCAACACATGAAATATGACTAGCGTCTGAAATAGCGATAGCAGGATAAGACGGACGATGCTCACGATAACGCCCGGTTAGTTCTTCCGCAAAATGCATTGCATCACAGTGTGAACCACCATTGCCACAAGCTAATACTTTGCCATCGTTTTTGAATGAGTCAGCTAATAGCGTTGCTGCATCTTCTATATGTTGTAAATTTTGTTGTTCTGACAAGAATGCAGACAAAACAGTTTGCGCTTCTAACAGCTCATCTTTAATTAATGATAAATTCATAATACCTACTTACTTAATTAATTTAACTTTCCACCAGCAGATTATTATTGCTAATGACTATTATTTTTTGAAATGACTTTTTAAGGCAGCATTTAATAAATATAATTTATAAATCTGATTCTCAGCCTAATAATATTAGGCTCCATATTATATGAATTTAAATATAATTGAATCTTAACTATCATTAATTACAGCTGACATAATCGCTTATCTTTTAATACTTATCTTCTTCAAAAGAATAAAACGAGAAAAATCTATTTCTATTAATATAACTTATTAACACACTGATAGCGTTAATTTTCACTCTAAATTTTGTACATAATTATGTGTGATAAACACTATTCTACAGACAATAAATAAGCACAGAAGTTTAAACAGAAATGAATTCGCGAGCGCTGTTCTTTAACGATAATGCAAAATGGCTAATATTCCCCCTTAGCCATTTTTAATAACTTTACTAACATGACTATAAATTAATTAAATGGACTTCTTCGTTATCTTTTGTTGCAGAAAACTGTTGCTTTAATACTTTTTTAGATTCCATATGAATTTCACCATTTTGTGCAATAGTGAAATGATCAGGTTTATCATTAAACTCTTTTTGGTAAGCCATTACCAACTGTAGTGAATGTGCTTTTTGTTCTTCACTTAATGCAGCACCATCTAACCACTTACCTGTTTCAACGGCAGTGCTTAGTTTTTCATAAAGCGCTGGTGATATATTTTTTGCATACTCGTTTATATTTGTCACTGTATTTACCTTGCTCTACTTTATACTGAATGGTTTAGAGTATATTTATTTGTTTAAAATTATCTAGCTCTGTTTTTTAGAATGTTCAGTTTTTTGTTATTACTTGGATTTTTAATGTTGTTGTTAATGTTGCTAATATAGTTGGGTCGATTTAAAGTAAATAAAAGTTTCAATTGATAGGTTTCTATTATTAAAATACCCTACTTCGAAAAAAACCACCTATTACTTTTAGTAGTTAATAATAGCTACTGGGTAATAGGTGGTTTTAATTCTTTAATACAAACTCATTTTTCTAGTATCACAGATTATGCCAGCCAACATTAAAATCAATAATCAAATCGGCTTGATTTCTGACTAACGGCTTTAAATAGTAATACTGAATGTGCTTTGGCATGGACAGGAATTTCTACTTTATATATTTCAGGGACTAACTCCCCTGTCGCGCAACTTGTATCTAACGCAGCAACCCAACGTCTATGTTCAGATAATGTAGGGAGCTGGCAAGCAATTTGATAGGTAGAGGCATTTAAAATTAAATACCAATGCTCACCTTCGGGATCTGCTTCATTTATCTCAACAGAAATCGCCTGTGAGTTAGAGGCATGCCAATCAACTTCTTCCATTAAATAACCATCAGGGTGGTACCACTTAACTTGATCACTCTTAAGAACATCATCAGTCAACAGCAAATCCCCAAACAAGCGAGATTTTTCACGCAGTTTGATTAATTTAGAAGTAAATTGAAACAATGACAAATCATCAGCGCTAAGATCCCAGTTTATCCAACTTATTTGGTTATCTTGGCAATAAGCATTATTGTTACCTGATTGGTGGTTACCCATCTCATCGCCCGCTAAAAAGTGCGGCGTACCTTGAGATAAAAATAAAGTAGCAATCATATTGCGTTTTTGCTGTTGTCTTAAACAATTTATTTTTTTGTTTTTAGTCGGCCCTTCAACGCCATAATTACAAGAAAGGTTATGACCATGACCATCTCGATTATTTTCACCATTTGCTTGATTATGGCGTTCTTGGAAAGTAACCATATCATCTAGTGTAAAACCGTCGTGATAGCAAATATAGTTCACACTCGTTGTATTATTACGTTGACCAATAGGGAAAAAATCATGCGAACCTAATAACCGAGTTGCTACTTCTGATACCTTACCTGTGTCGCCTCGCCAGAATGAACGCATCGTATCGCGATAGCGATCGTTACACTCTTTCCACTGTTCAGGGAATGCTCCTAAACGATAACCACCTGGACCAATATCCCAAGGTTCTGCAATTAAAACAACATCACTTAAAATAGGATCTTGCATTAACGCTTTGAAAAATGCACTTTGTTCCGTAAAACCTTGCGCTTCGCGAGCAAGTGTGACCGCTAAATCAAATCGAAAACCATCAACCTGCATTTCCGTTACCCAATAACGTAGTGCATCTAAAGTGATTTTTAAGGACCAAGTAAAATCTAAATTAACGGTGTTACCGCAGCCTGAATGATTACTATAACGTCGGTAATCTGCACCAATCTTATTTTTTTCAAAAGTGTAATATTGTTTGTTATCAAAACCTTTAAAACTGAGGACTAAACCATCATTCCCTGACTCTGCGGTATGGTTAAATACCACGTCTAAGATAACTTCAATATTAGCGGCATGTAGCTCTCGCACCATGGTCTTAAATTCAGTCACCGCATCATATTGTGAATAACGCGTTTCAGGGGCAAAAAAGTTAATCGGGTTATATCCCCAATAATTAGTTAACCCTAAATCCCTTAAACGAGGTTCACTAACAAAACTAAACACTGGCATGATCTGTAAACTAGTTACACCTAATGCGTGATAATGTTTAATACTTTCTGGGTGTGATAAGCCTAAATATTTACCACGCATGGGTAATGGAATTTTAGTGTTTGACTGTGTAAATCCTTTTGGATGTAGTTCATAGAGAATACGTTCTTCATCAGCTAGTGTCGGTTTTTCAATGTGTTGCCAATCAAATGAATCATCAACCACCACTGATTTTACAACATTAACATCGTTATAATCACTTTGTGATTGCCGGAAACTATGCTGTACTTTACTGAGATCTTTTGCGTAAGGGTCAATTAATAGATATTTACTATTAAATAATAATCCTTTTTCAGGTTGGTAGTCACCGTGTACTCGATAACCATATTTTTGCCCAGCTTTAATACCTTGTAAGTAAACATGCCAAAGGTGCGAATGAGAAGATGTTAAGAAATAACTATCAATTTGATTGTTGTGTTGATCAAACAGGCATAACTCAACACTTTCCCCTCCCTGGCTATGCACTGAAAAATTACAACCATCTTGATCTAAGACAGCTCCTAATGGGTAATGATTCCCCTTACAACTAACAAATAGATGCTGTTTAGCATCTACTGTTGTTGCGCCTAATTGAGTCGGTCCTTTTGACACTTACTACCCTTTTTTCTTTAAAAATACGGTTGATAATGGAGGCAAGTTTAGCACAATTGAATGGCCTTTACCTTGCCATGGATAAGCTTCACTCACAAACACCCCCATCTGGTCACCCATTTGGTAGTTACTACCCCAATAATATTTGCTATCCGTATTAAGAACCACTTCATATTGACCCGCTTCATCAACAGGTAAACGATAAAGTTTACGTGGGACAGGGGTAAAGTTACTTACACAGATAACATGTTCTGTTTTAGCAATATTATAACGAATAAATGAGACCACACTATTTTCACCATCACTATGGTCTAACCATGCAAAACCTTGCGGCTCATAATCTGATTCATACATGGCGCTATTATTTTTGTAGAAATGATTCAAATCACAAATTAACTGCTTTTGGCCTTTATGCTTATCAAAAGTGAGTACATCCCAATCTAAACTATGGTTGTGATTCCACTCTCGACTTTGTGCGATTTCTCCGCCCATAAAATTGAGTTTTTTACCCGGATGCCCATACATATACCCCATATAAGCACGTAAATTAGCAGCTGCCTGCCACTCATCACCTGGCATTTTATCTAACATACTCTTTTTACCGTGTACAACTTCATCATGTGAAATAGGTAAAACAAAGTGTTCATTGTAGTGATAGACCATGGCAAAAGTCATTTCATGGTGATGGTATTTACGGTACATAGGATCTTGTTGGATATAACTTAATGTATCGTGCATCCAGCCCATATTCCATTTAAATCCAAAACCTAAACCACCTTCGAATGTTGGTTTTGACACACCTGAAAACGCAGTTGACTCTTCGGCAATGGTCATCGCATGAGGGTATTGGCTATAAACTTCTTCGTTAAACCATTTTAATAAACTGATAGCCTCATAATTGTGATTACCACCATCAACATTAGGTACCCATTCACCCTCTTCACGTGAATAATCCCAATACAACATAGACGCCACAGCATCAACACGTAAGCCATCGACGTGAAACTTATCAAGCCAAATTAATGCACTAGCAACTAAAAATTGGCGAACGTTATCACGACCGAAATCATAGATATACGAGTTCCAATCAGGATGCCAACCACGGCGAGGATCCTCATATTCATAGAGAGGTGTGCCATCAAAACGTGCTAAACCATGTGGGTCAGAAGGGAAGTGAGCAGGAACCCAATCAACAATAACGCCAATACCAGCTTGGTGACATTGGTCAATGAAGTATTTTAAATCGTCAGCATCACCAAATCGACTGGTTGCAGCAAACAAACCAACCGGTTGGTATCCCCATGAACCATCAAAAGGAAACTCAGAAATAGGCAATACTTCTAAGTGTGTATAACCCATTTCTACTAAGTAAGGTAATAAGTCTTCGGCAAGTTCACGATAAGTGAGCATACGTTCAATACCATTCTCGGTTTTACGTTTCCACGAACCAAGATGGACTTCGTAAATACTCATTGCTGTAAAACGTTTATCACCCGATTGTGATGCGCGCCATGCTTCGTCATGCCACTGATAAAGGTCATGGTCGACAACAATTGATGAATGTGAAGGATATAATTCAGCTTGAAAGCCAACCGGATCCGCTTTATGAGGTAAACGATTACCCATTCCATCTTTTAATTCAAACTTGTAAGCACAACCAGCAGCTAAACCAGGAATAAATAATACCCAGTGACCACACCAACTACGCTGCATGGGATGGCGTTGTCCATCCCAATGATTGTAAGCAGAGATAAGGCTGACACTACTTGCATTGGGAGCGTAAACGATAAAGCGTACGCCGCTAATCTCAACGTCACTGACGGTGATTGTTTTTAATTGTGCACCTAATGTGTGGTAAACATTTTGTGGAGCTTCATGTAAAGTTGAGAGACCATCAAATGCAATCTCATGAAACTGATATGGATCTACAAATTCATGGTTACTATTTTCATATTCAGCAGTTAATTGATAAACAAATTTTTCTTCAACATTAGGCAGATTAATTTCAAACAATCCTGCGTCATAAATTTTTAATAAATGACCAGATAAGTCGGAGTTATCCATTGCAGAAAATGAAACTGATTTAGCCTCTGGCAACCAAACACGTAGTAGAAAACCTTCCCCACTAACATTTTTGATTAGTCCTAAATGCTCAAATGGATTTGCTAACCGAGCTTCATTAAGTTGGCTGAGTAACTCTAATTTTAATGGCATTTTTTTAATCTTACTAGCTGCTGATTTAGTCGCTGCTTTTTTTGCAGTTTCCACTTTTACTTCTGGTTTATTTGCTACAACTTTCTTTGCTGCAACTTTCTCTGATATTGTTTTTTTAGTCATTTTAAATACCTAATCTGAAGTTTATTGAGCCTGAGGTATGATTATTGAGATCTTGCTTTTGTTAAATCTTTTAATAAACACTGAATATCTGGGTCAGCAAAAATAGAGTCTAAATTATGAGATAACTTTCGTTGCCAGTTTTTATATTCTTCACTTGTGCCTGGTACGTTAACTGGTTGATCCATTTCTAAAAAGTCTTCTAACTGCAAACTTAACAATGATGAGTTCCCTGCTGCAAGATGTTTTTGTAACGAAAAGTTCAATATTTGATCCATGCCTGTTGTATTGGCATCTCGAGAAAAATATTCCGGTAAACTAGCATGCCCATGTAAGCTATCTAAAATTCTTTGCTTAGACTCAACACGGTCTTGCAAAAGTTTATTTAGCACCTCTGGATCTGGATACAAACCTAGCGACTTGCCTAAATACAAATCTTCACAATGCCAATAGCCTTTAATCGTTGGCATATCATGTGTTGATAAAGTGGCCATTGCTTGTTGGATGTAATGAGATGGTGAGATATAACCGCCATCTTCCGCTTGCTCAAAGAAAAACACTTTATAGGAGTAAACTCCTGCATCTTTTAATAATACATCCATGCCATCAGGCACGGTGCCTAAGTCTTCTCCAATGACTAAACATTGGTTACGCACACTTTCTAACGCTAATATATTAAGCATGTCGTGCACGTTGTAATAAATATAAGCACCGCAATCTGCCGAAGCACCTTCTGGTACCCACCATAAACGTAATAAAGCCATAACATGATCTATACGTAACGCTCCACAGTTACTCATATTAGATTGTAATAATTCAATGAAAGGCTGATAACCTGATTTATAAAGTTGTTCAGGCGAAAGTGGCGGTAATCCCCAGCTTTGACCTAAAGGACCGAGTACATCAGGTGGTGCACCAATACTAATATTTTCGTAATATAAATCATGGTTAGCCCATATTTCACTACTGTTTTTACCCACTCCCACCGCTAAATCACGATAAATACCTAAGGTCATTCCCAATTTCTTAGCAAGTTCATCAGCTTCTGCTAACTGTATTTCAGTAACCCACTGACAATAGCTCCAGAATAAAATCTCCTGTTCATTTTCAATACACCACTGCTGCGTTGCTTGACTAGAAAACGATTGATATGCTTCAGGCCATACAGGCCAACCCCAAGCGCTTTTGTCATCTGCTAAAAATTTAAATTGTAAAGCATCAAAAGCAGCTTGTTGTTTTAAAGATGCCCCTTTTTCTGTCATAAATTGTTTTAGTGCAATAAGACGTTCCTGATTTATTTTTTCACCATCATTTAGTGTTGCAAATAAATCTCGGAGGGCGCCTAATTTCAGTGAAGTGACATTCTCATAATCAACCCAGTTAGTATCACGCAATGAGGTTAACTGTTGTTGGAATTCAGCGCTCTTGAATTTAGCTTGTAACGGCTGACAGTGTTCGAATTCAGAAACAGAGGTAATATCAGTATAAAGTATATTTAACCACTTACGAGATGATGGACTGTAAGGGCTCGCATTTTTTGGTTGTGCTGGATTAAGTGCATGGATGGGGTTTAAACCAATAAAGTCGCCACCATTCTCTGCGGTTCTAGTTAATAATTCCTTTAAATCAGAAAAATCACCAATCCCCCAGTTGCTATTACTTTTTAGGCAATATAGTTGAACGCTGGTACCCCATAACTTATTACCTTCTTGGATTGCTTTAGGCGTGAAACAAGCACTTGGAGTGATAATTAACGACATGCTCGCTAATGGCTCGTCATTGCCTTGCTCTAATAAGCTCAGTTGATGATAACCGATTGCTAACTCCGCTGATAAAGTGACTTCATATAATTGAAACTCAACATCGCTAATGTCTTTGTTACCTAACAGAGGGAAATCCGTTGCAGTGAGAGTGATATCTATTTGTTGACCCGTTTCAGTGGTTATTCTATAAATCAGTGGATCAGTGACAAAATCAATAGGTAGATGAATTTCAAGTTGGTATTCTGATGCTTGCTGTAATACAGTGACTGGTGCTAACAAGCTTACCCAATGTTGTGTTTCTTGCTCTTGGTAATGTGCAGATAATGCTTGCTCATCTGAAGCATCAAATCCCATATGGTTAATAATGGTTTTAACGTTTTCATTGAGAACAGTTGCAGGCGCCCCCCAAGCATCAACAAAATTTGGATCAATCCCTTTCAATTGCATAAACGACTCTAATGCAGAACTATTCATAAAACACCTATGTATGGTTAATTTATTGCTAAAACTTAATATTAAAATTTGATGTATAACAAAATATATAAAATTTATAATGACTTCATCAGTGAATGATAACGTAATCAGATAGTTAATTACTAAAAATATTAAATTCTATACATGTTTACGATGTACTTTTAAACCATATCAAAATTTGTTTCACTTTTGTGTTAACAAGCTTGGCAAATGATTTAGCTCACTATTTTAAATCAACAATATAGTAGAATCAGAACAACAACATAACCGAACGACGTACAATTCATGACATAGGGAACAAAAATGATTTCACATTTGCGACTTAACACAACAAAAACACTCTCTGAGCAGATCACGCTACAAGTTGATGATAAAGGCTATGAGTTTGTTATCATTAACCACTCCAAATTCGATGCAGCATTCACTTTGCATGGCGCACATTTAATTCATTTCCAAGCAAAAAACCAAGCACCTCTTATCTATTTAAGCAAAGCCGCTTTGTTCGATGATAAAAAAGCGATTAGAGGCGGTGTACCTGTTTGTTGGCCTTGGTTTGGTAATACAGAAGAAAGCCTCAGTAAGAAATTACCAGCACATGGTTTTGCTCGTATCAGTAAATGGGAGATGTCTATTGTTAGTGAAACACCTGAAGGCATTGATCTAGCGTTTACGCTATCAGCTAATGAAGCGACAAAAGCAATCTGGGATCATGACTTTACATTAACCCTAAAAGCGTCTTTATCGGACCATGTTGATCTGTCACTTATTACCGAAAACACCGGCAACGATA
>TARA_R110001592_G_scaffold1778_4_pt1 | contig 11304 bp, 9 predicted proteins | sample TARA_R110001592 | Tara Oceans TARA_R110001592 (sample SAMEA4398387) | marine metagenome | biome: Polar Biome; feature: [SRF] surface water layer (ENVO:00010504); material: water (ENVO:00002006), including particulate matter (ENVO:01000060) such as... | depth 5 m | reverse complement strand
TGGTGTGAGAGGGCGGCGGGAGTAATCCCGCTCCCTACTCGATCGCGCAGACAATACCTATCAAAAAGATAGACTCATCGGCCGCCTAACGCGGGATCGTCGGGATTCTGTGCTCTCAGCTCTTCCATCAGTGCTGCCACTTGCGCAGGTGCCTGATGAGTTCCTAGGTAGCTGATCAATGCCAAGCGTACCTGGCGATTTGCGGGATCAGCCCTCAATTGTCTTTCAAGCAGTCGTAGCGCTCTATCCTTCTCCCCGCTGTCATGTAGAGCGACCGCCAAAACCTGGGTGACAAACTCGGAATGGAAGTGGCAAGACAGATGGGAAAGGGATTTGATGTAAACTCTCCTACCTGAACTTTTCCGAATGAGCCCACGGAGCCCTGCATGACCTACATCGAAGAATCCCTGTCGTCCGGCGAGAAGATCGAAGCACTTTTCCCGCTGCACTGGTTTGCTCGCATGCCTATGTACATCTGGCTGGTACTGGCGATTCCCACCATTGGTATTACGCTGATTCTGGCCCTGTATGAGTACCTCAAGCTCAAGCACCTGGAGCAGGGCGTGACCAACAAACGCGTGATCCTCAAGCGGGGCATCATCAGCCGCAAGACCGAAGAAATGAAACTGCAGTCGATCGAGACGGTCGAGATTGATCAGGGTATTGGCGGCCGCATGTTTGGTTATGGCACCATTAAGATTACGGGCCGCGGTATCAGCGATGTGATCTTCAAGGGGATTGATGACCCCATGTCGGTCAAGCGTCAGATTGAGAGTGTGAGTAATCCGGTCGGCTGACAGCGCTCAAGTACATGAGCGGGTACAGTGCTGATGTCAGGAAGCAAGCTCAAGCGCAAGAACGCAATCATGGTGTCCGCGCTCTTCAAGACCCTGCCTGAACTCTTGCTGCGCATGGTCGTCGTGCATGAGCTCGCGCACCTGCGTGAGAAGGAACACAACAAGGCCTTCTAACAGCTGTGCCAGCATATGGGGCCGGATTATCATCAGTTGGAACTGGATCTGTGGTTGTTCTTGACCCTCTACCTACTAGAGGGTTTTTACTGTGCGACACTGTCGATCAGAGCCATAAAGGAAATCTGCGCGTGTCGAATCACAACCACAGCCACTCCCATGGCAGCGGTAAAACACTATTGTTTGCGCTGCTGTTTACTACCGGCTTTGCGGTGGTGGAGGTGTTCGGCGGCGTCATGGCCAATTCCCTGGCGCTGCTGTCGGATGCGGGTCACATGTTCACCGACTCGCTCTCGCTGGCAGTCGGCGCGTTCTCCGCCTGGCTCGCTACTAAACCCGCCTCGCGTCGTCACTCCTTTGGACTCAAGCGTGCTGAAGTGCTGGGTGCGCTGTTAAACGTCATCTTCATGTTTCTGGTGATCGTTTATATCGGGTATGAAGCGATAGAGCGTATGCGTGACACGCCGGACGTGGACGGCCTTACCGTATTGTTCATTGGTGGTCTTGGTTTGCTGGTCAATATCATTGTTGCCTGGGTACTGATGCGCGGCGAGCAAACCATGAACGTGCGCGGCGCACTGCTGCACGTAATGGGCGATCTGCTGGGCTCGGTAGCGGCGGTGGGCGCGGGCGCAATCATCTACCTGGGCGGGCCGACAATCATGGACCCGATACTCTCCCTGGTCGTTTGCGTCATCATATTGGTATCGGCAGTCAGGCTGCTCAAGAGTGTGACCCACGTACTGATGGAGGGTGTACCCCAAGGAGTGGAGCCCGATGAGGTCAGCCAGGCGCTGTCAGAGATAGAAGGCGTACGCGCCGTGCATGATTTGCACATCTGGAGTCTCTCCTCCAATAGCCACGCCCTTGCCGCACACGTAGACCTGGAAGCCATGACCCAATGGCACAGTGTGCTACCGCAAATGCAAAGCGTACTGCGTGAGCGGTTCGGAATAGGGCACAGCACCTTGCAGCCGGAGGATGCGGAGATTCGGATGGGGTGTCTTGTCGGTACCAAGTGCGGGACGGAAGGAGGGCATCAGCATTAGGTTGCAGCTGCTAAATACCGTGGGTCGACTAAAGACAATGCTCAAAAGATAATGCAAAGTGGATAACATAAAAATCCGACGCGACTGGGTCTGTGTCAGTAGTGCCTGGCTGTTAACAAGGGTCGTGTAAAGGGCTCGTGCGATATGAAGTGGCCGAGCTCAATTGCTGAAAGGGAGTTTCTGATTAATGACGTCGCCTGACCAAACGACCAATTTTGGCTTTCTCGCAGAGCACGACCCTCTCTTTGTCGAGATTGCGCAGTCAGCCGAACGGGCCTTTGCAAGCGACCCGAACACCACGCTCATCAAACTGCGTCAGCTGGGTGAGGCGCTGGTACAACATATCGCAGCACTGGCCGGTGTTGAATGTGACGACCAGACCACGCAAGCCGACCTGCTGTTCAGAATAAATCGCGAACTCAAGCTTGAGTCTGTTGTTCGCGAGTTGTTCCATATCTGCGTGTTGAAGGCAACAAGGCAACGCATCAGTTTAGGACCAAACATAAAGAAGCCATCAGTGGTCTGGTCGTCGCGCGCAAGCTTGCGATTTGGTTTCACCAGTCCTTTGGCAAAAGCGGTACTCAGTTCAAGCCTGGCCCCTTCATTCCGCCTGCCGACCCCAGCGCTCAGCTGTCCAACCTGCAAACTGAAATCGCCAAGCTCAAATATGAGTTACAGCAAGCCAATACGGTGCTGGATTCGAGCCAACAGCTCAATGAGCTCATTGCCAAGGAGAAAGACGAGTTTGAGGCCTTGGCGTTTGCCATGGACGAAGAATCCCGCACCCTGGCTCAGCGAGCGGCGACGCATGAAGATGTGCTAAGGCAACAGCAGCGCGACTACGAAGCGAAAATAAAAGCACTGCAGTCGCAACTGGCTACGCAGGGTGATAAAGCCCAGGCCGCGCAGCGCCAAGTACTAAGTCACACCACCCAGGCCGCTACCCAATATATCGTTCTGGATGAGGCGTTAACCCGCATCCTGATCGATCAACAATTGGTAGAGGCGGGTTGGCAGGCTGATAGCGAGGCGCTCACCTTCAAAAGTGGCGCGCGCCCCGAGAAGGGAAAGAATCTCGCCATTGCCGAGTGGCCAACGCAGCATAAGGATGATAAAGGCCGCGCCGATTACGTGCTGTTTGCTGGGCTCATACCGATCGCGGTGGTGGAGGCCAAGAAAGAAAATACCAATGTAGCTGGCAAAATCGCCCAGGCAGAGCGATACAGCAAAGGATTCAGTGTTACGTCTCCTTTGAGTGGTGCCTGGGAATTGGCCGGAGAAACTATTGCCTGGCCGGATGATTATGATGGCCATTTCAAAGTGCCCTTTGTCTACTCCTGTAACGGGCGGCCTTATGTGCCGCAACTGGCAGAGCAATCCGGCACCTGGTTTCGCGATGTGCGCCATCCAGCCAATACCAAGCGCGCGCTGGCCAGTTTCCACACACCGGAAGGGCTGCTTGATCAGCTCAAACGCAGTAAAGCGACCGCGCAACAGATATTGCAGGCCGAGCCGTTCGGTTATTTGAAGCTGCGCGATTATCAACAAAAGGCCATCGTCGCGGTTGAAAAAAACCTGACCCAAGAGGTCCGTGTCGCGCTGTTGGCCATGGCCACCGGCACAGGTAAAACCCGCACCATCATTGGTTTGATGTACCGATTTCTGAAAGCCGAGCGTTTCAAGCGCATCCTATTTTTGGTTGATCGCTCAGCTCTGGGCCAGCAGGCGATAGACGCCTTCAATGAGGCGCCCCTGGAGCAAAACCACACACTCTCCAAAATTTACAACGTCGCTGAATTGGGAGACATGGCCGCCGAGGCAGAAACGCGCATACAGGTAGCCACCGTGCAGGCGATGTTCAAACGCGTATGCATGAGCGACAACCCGCCACCCGTGGACCAGTTCGACTGCATCATCATCGACGAGGCCCACCGCGGTTACACGCTTGATCAAGAGATGACCGAGGGCGAACTGGCTACCCGTGACACAAGCCAATACTTGTCCAGTTATCGCCGTGTGCTGGATTACTTTGATGCGGTAAAAATCGGTCTGACCGCCACGCCGGCCAAACATACCAGCGAGATTTTCGGCAAACCGGTTTACACCTACAGCTATCGTGAGGCCGTTGCCGAGGATTGGCTTATCGATCACGAGCCACCGGTCCGGTATCAGACGCTGCTTACCCAAAACGGCATCACCTTCGCCAAAGGGGAGAAGGTGAGCGCCATCAACACCCAAACCGGCGAAGTGCAAAGCGCTGAGCTGGATGACGAGCTGAATTTCGAGGTCGATGCTTTCAACCGCCGCGTCATCAACGAGAACTTCAACCGGGTGATATGTCAGCAGCTGGTGCAGGAGCTGGACCCCTTTGGTGATGAAAAAACCCTGATTTTCTGCGCCACCGACCTGCATGCCGATATGGTCAAACGCCTACTGGATGACGCCTTCAAGGAGCTCTACAACGGCGAATATAACCAGGCAGCGGTAGCCAAGATTACTGGTCAGAGCGATAAAGTAGGGCAGTTGATCCGCCAGTATAAGAACGAGCGTTATCCGAATATCGCCATCACGGTAGATCTGCTCACCACGGGTATCGATGTGCCTGCAATCTGTCACCTTGTGTTTATGCGCCGGGTAAAATCGCGGATTTTGTACGAGCAGATGATTGGCCGTGCGACACGGCGCTGTGATGATATCGGCAAAACCGTGTTCCACATCTACGATCCGGTGGATATTTACGCCGCCCTCAGCGACGTCAACACCATGAAGCCCCTGGTGAAAGACCCGAATATCAGCCTGGAACAGCTGTTAGACGAAATCACTAACCCTGAGCAGCTGGAGCGTGCGCTCAATGCACCAGGAGACACGCCGGAGCAAAGTCATGCCGATGTGGTGCTCAGCCAGCTCAGCCAGAAAGTCATGCGCGTGTTGCGAAAGGCCGAGAAGAAGGCTGAAAACAAACCAGAGCTAAAGCAGAAGCTGGATGAGCTGCATGACCTATGGGGTGTAGAACCTAAAAGTCTGCACAGGCATTTACGCGAGCTGGGCCCCACACAGGCCGCCCAGTTTATTACCAGACACAATGGCTTGTTGAACCAGTTGAATGAGGTCAATAGCTTGCTGGGCAGTGACCAACAACCGCTGATCTCCATGCACTATGACGAGTTGACTGGCCGTGAACAAACTTATGGCGTAAGTGAAAAGCCAGCAGACTACCTGGACAGCTTCAACCACTTTATCCGCGAGCAACTCAACCAGAGTGCCGCGTTGGCTGTGGTGGTGAGCAAACCGCGTGACTTGACCCGCGAACAACTGAAAGAGATCAAGCTACTGCTCGATGGCGCCGGTTACAGCGAAGCAAAGCTGCAAACCGCAGTTCGCAACCAGACCAATCAGGATATCGCCGCCAGCATTATCGGTCATATCCGCCGTGCCGCCTTGGGCGAAGCCCTGGTGCCCTTTGAGCAGCGTGTGGCCCAGGCCATGCAGCGTATTTACCAAAAGCACCAATGGCTGCCTACCCAGCGCAAGTGGCTGGAGCGCTTGGCCAAGCAATTGGTGCATGAGGTAATCATTGATCGCGACTTTGTGAACAGTCGATTTTCCGAGCAGGGTGGAGCCAAGCAGTTGGATAAAGTTTTGAACAGTCAGTTAGATACTCTGCTGGAAGAGCTGAACGAAGCGATGTGGCCAGACGTGGGCTGAAGATGGGGAGCCTATCGAGGGAAAGGGCTATTTTCTATATATGACCGCCTTGATGTGTATAGAAAACAACAATTTCTATACACGTCTGTCAGAACAAGTATAAAATTCACCAAAATCTATACCTGACAAAGCCAGTCCATGGATCAAGGCCCCTCTGACATGAGCGCATACAGCATCCCGCAACTCCCGATCAGCGACATGAGCACCCTTGAGACCCGAGCGGTGTTGAAAAAGACCGCCGAGGCCCATCGTTACCTTGCCGAACTGAAGGGCGTGGCCGCCACCATTCCAAACGAAGCTATATTGATCAACACGCTGTCGCTGCAGGAAGCTAAAGACAGCTCCGAGATCGAGAACATCGTCACCACTCACGACGAGCTGTACAAGGCCAACCTGAACGTTGAAGCCGTCACCTCCGGTTCAGCCAAGGAGGTTCAAGACTATGCCTATGCTCTCAGACAAGGGTTTCTCGCCGTCCGGCAGACCGGTTTACTGCGGCTGAACGACATTATTAACGTTCAGCAACTGCTGGAACGCAATCTGGCCGGGTTGCGCCGCCTGCCCGGTACCGAGCTGAAAAATGCTGCCACCGGCGAAGTGATTTACACCCCGCCTCAGCATGCGGACACCGTTGAGCAACTGATGGCCAATCTGGTCACCTATATCAACGACGACAGCCTCTGTGATGCAGACCCCTTGGTAAAAATGGCCATCATTCACCACCAATTTGAGAGTATTCATCCGTTCTATGACGGCAACGGCCGCACCGGGCGCATACTCAATTTGCTGTACCTGGTCGCCAAGGACCTGCTCAACCTGCCGGTGTTGTACCTTAGCCGGCACTTTATCCGCAATAAAGTTGCCTATTACCAGCAACTGCAGCAGGTACGTGAAACCGGCCTATGGGAACCCTGGTTGCTTTATATGCTCGACGCTTTGATCGAGACGTCACAGCACACCATCAAGTTGATACAGGCCATGAAGGCCTTGATGACGGAATACAAGCAACGGATGCGCACCGAGCTGCCCAAGATTTACCGGCAGGAGTTACTCAACAACCTGTTCAGTCACCCCTACACCAAAATCGAATTTGTGATGGAAGACTTGCAAGTCTCCCGCATTACCGCCACCAAATATCTTGATCAGCTGGTCACCCATCGGCTTGTAGTGAAGGAGAAAGTAGGGCGCAGCAACTACTACATCAACCAGCCGCTTGTTCATTTATTGAGTGCGCCCCCGCACTTATCCACCGTTTGAGAACACCATGACTAACAACGATATTGTGCAAAAACTCTGGAACCTCTGCGACGTGCTGCGCGACGACGGCATCAACTACAGCGAGTACGTCACCGAACTGGTTTTGCTGCTGTTTATCAAAATGGTGCACGAGAACACCGAAGCCGGCACCCTGGCTAAACACACACTGCCCGAGGGCTGCCGTTGGACCGACATCAACGAAAAGTCTGGCATCAACCTGCTGAACGACTATAAAGCTGTTTTGTTAGCACTCTCAACCGGCAAGCGCATGGAAGCCGACCCGCAGAATCCAGGCCAGACAAAGGAAGTGACCGTACACGAAGACTCTCTGATCAGCGCTATCTATGCCGACGCACAAACCCGTCTGCGCGAACCGCGCCACCTTGAACAAATGATCAAAACTCTGGATCAGATCGACTGGTTTACCGCCGCCAAAGACGGCCTGGGCGATCTCTACGAAGGCCTGCTGGAAAAGAACGCCAACGAAACCAAATCCGGGGCAGGGCAGTACTTCACCCCGCGCGCCCTGATCAACAGCATGGTGCGCTGCCTCAAGCCGCAGATCCGCGAAGTGATTCAGGACCCGGCTGCTGGTACGGCCGGCTTTCTGGTTGCCGCTGATCAATATATGCGCGAGCAGACTGACGATTACCTGGAGCTGAACGCCAAGGATGCCGCCTTCCAAAAGCACAAGGCTTTTGTCGGTATCGAACTGGTACCCAACACCCGCCGCCTGTCATTGATGAACTGCCTGCTGCACGGCATGGAAGGTGACGACGAAGGCGTGGTGCACCTGGGCAACGCCCTGGGCGATGCCGGTAAGGCGCTGCCCAAGGCCGATATCATCCTCGCCAATCCGCCCTTTGGTACCAGCAAAGGCGGGGAGGCCAGCAACACCCGGGATGACCTCACCTTTAGAACCAGCAACAAGCAGCTGGCCTTTATGCAGCACATCTACCGCAACCTCAAACCCGGTGGACGCGCCGCCGTGGTATTGCCGGATAACGTGCTGTTCGAGGCAGGTGTGGGCACCGAGGTGCGCCGCGACCTGATGAACAAGTGCAACCTGCACACCATCCTGCGCTTGCCTACCGGTATCTTTTACGCCCAGGGCGTGAAAACCAACGTGTTGTTTTTCCAGAAGGGCAGCAAGAATGATCCACGCCAGGAACAGGGCTGCACCCAGCGCGTGTGGATCTATGACCTGCGCAGCAATATGCCCAGCTTTGGCAAACGCACGCCCTTTGGCGACGCGCACCTCAAGCCCTTTGAAGACGCTTACGGCGACGACCCTAACGGCAAAAGCCCGCGGGCCGAGAATGTCGAGGGTATTGGAGAACTCAGCCGTTTCCGCTGCTTTACCCGCGAGCAGATTGTCGAGCGTGGCGACTCGCTGGATATCAGCTGGCTCAAGGATGATTCCACTGAAAACGCGGCTGACCTGCCTGCGCCGGAACTCCTGGCCGGTGAGGCCATGGCCGAGCTGACCGAGGCTCTGCATGAGCTGGAAGAGTTGATGAAGGCCTTGGGTGCTGAGGATGAGGTGGTAGCGCAGAAGCGGTTGATGGCGGAGGTGATGGGGTTTGAGGCGCCGGAGGCGGAGCGGGAAGAGCAGCTTCAAGCTTCAAGCGGCAAGCTGCAAGCGGGGGAGCGGGGATGAGTGGCTTGCCGGCCAATTGGTTAAAAGTAAAGCTCGAAGGCTTGGCTGAAGATATTAGCTACGGGTATACAGCACCCTCTTCAAAGGAACAGGTCGGACCGCACTTGCTGAGAATCACGGATATTCAAGAGAACAATGTTTCTTGGAGCACCGTACCGTACTGTGAAATTGATTCAAAGCAAGCTCAAAAGTATCTGCTCAAGGAAAACGATCTTTTATTCGCTAGAACTGGTGCAACTGTGGGAAAGAGCTTCCTGATTAAAGGAGAAATTCCCGAGGCAGTCTATGCATCTTACTTGATAAGGGTGCGCTGCTTGCAGCCGGAGGCTACAAGCTATCTTGCTCACTACTTCCAGTCGCAAGATTACTGGCGGCAGATCACTGAATTTAGTGCAGGAATTGGTCAGCCAAACGTAAACGGTTCGAAGCTCAAAGATCTGGATATCCCTCTTCCGCCTGCTGCCGAACAAATCCGCATCGTCGCCAAGCTCGACGAACTGCTGATCCAGGTCGATACCCTGAAAGCCCGTATCGACGGCATCCCCGCACTGCTCAAACGCTTCCGCCAATCCGTCCTTGCCGCCGCCGTTACTGGACGGTTGACGGAGGAGTGGCGGGGAGGAGTGGGACTCAAAGCTGCAACGAATGATCTCGGGAGTTTCGTATCTATTGACATCGGGCACGCATTCAAAAGCAAGGACTTTGTTGATCAAGGTATTCCACTATTGAGAGGCCAAAATATTGAGCCCGGATCACTAAGGTGGACTGAAACCAAGTGCTTTCCAGAAGTTTCGCTCTCATGCTTCCGACACTTATTCCTCGAAGCGGGAGATATTGTACTGGCAATGGATAGGCCGATTATTTCTTCCGGTTTGAAAGTTGCGAGAGCCAGACCATCAGACCTCCCGTGTGTGCTGGTTCAGCGAGTGGCGCGGTTTACAAACTTCGATGGCTTATTACCAGATTATTTGTATCTCTTGCTTCAAGATATTTCTTTCAAAAATTACATACAGCCCAACCAAACAGGAAGTGATATTCCGCACATAAGTGGCAGGCAGATTTTAGGCTACCCAGTACAAATCCCCACCATCAAAGAACAAACCGAAATCGTCCGCCGTGTCGAGCAACTGTTCGCCTTCGCTGATCAACTGGAAGCCCGAGTCAAATCAGCCCAGAAGCGGATTGATCGGCTGACCCAAAGCATTCTGGCCAAAGCTTTTCGCGGCGAACTGGTGCCGCAGGACCCGAACGATGAACCGGCCAGTGTGTTGCTGGAACGTATCAAGGCGCAGCGGGCGACTTCGGGGGCTGCAAAAAAAACACGGAGCAAGCCCTATGCCTGATAACGATGATCAGCAGTTACCGCTTTTTTCAGATGCGCCAGTAGCCGCCAACTTGCCCGATAGTCCGTTCAGCAAGTACATCATCTATGTTGATGAAAGCGGCGATCACAACTTGGGTAAAATAGATGCGCAGTACCCACTGTTTGTTTTGGCGTTCTGTGTGTTCCATAAACGCCATTACAGTGAGCAAGTAGTCTCTGCCTTAGAGAAATTTAAGTTCAATCACTTTGGCCATGACCAGGTAGTACTGCATGAGAATGAGATCCGCAAGGAGAAGGGAGTTTTCAATATTTTCAAAAGTCCTGAAGAGCGTACTGCTTTTCTAGATGAGCTGACCGATATTATTGAACGCAGCAATTTTATTCTTATCAGTTGTGTAATCGATAAACGCCGCCTGACCCGGCACGCGGATGCAAACTCGAATCCATATCATCTTGCCTTGGGCTTCTGTCTTGAGACCCTTTACGAATTCCTGCAGGAAAAGCATCAGCACGGTAAGAAAACCCACGTGGTGGTGGAATGTCGAGGCAAGAAGGAAGATAACGAACTTGAGTTGGAGTTCAGGCGTATTTGTGATGGTGCCAACCGGCTATCAAGGCAGCTGCCGTTCGATGTGTTGTTTGCAGACAAAAGAACCATGTCATCAGGTTTGCAATTGGCAGATTTGGTAGCCCGACCGATTGGTCTCAGCGTATTCAAGCCAGAACAGCCAAACAAGGCTTTCGAGGTATTGAAAAGGAAGTTCTACTGCGATGGGGGACGCGAAACAGTCGGTTCCGGTTATGAAGGCATGGGATTGAAAATTTACCCACCTGCAGAAAGCGAAAAGCCCCGGTGATACTCACCGAGGCTATAACGCCGACCGGGCACCCCCAATCCACTTGGCAGCAGTATAAGCACGCTGATAAATTCCCGCAACCGTCTCACCGGCTATTTGAGGTCTAGGCGAACTTTTTAATATCAGGTCTGAAGCTACTGCGCCGGCACCCAGCCGTCCTTGGATTTAGCCATTAATATCTCCGAGCGTTGCACAGTGCGGCCGGCAATCGGCCTGGTTGCATCCACGTCTACATCGCAGAGGTAGACATTGGTGCGCTGTTCTTCGCAGCTATGGATGGTGACGGCATGGATATCGACTTTCAGCATGCCGGACATGTTCTCGCCGCCGATCTCTCCCAGCATCGTGGATACCTGGTTCATTTGGGCTTCCAGCAGGGCCTTGACGTCGTCTTCTGATGGCCCGCTTGAGCAGGCGCTGAGCAAGAGGCTTGATCCGAGCAGGAGCGCTCCGTAAATGGCTTTTTTCATTCTGATCACCT
>TARA_R110001592_G_scaffold124156_2_pt1 | contig 11304 bp, 9 predicted proteins | sample TARA_R110001592 | Tara Oceans TARA_R110001592 (sample SAMEA4398387) | marine metagenome | biome: Polar Biome; feature: [SRF] surface water layer (ENVO:00010504); material: water (ENVO:00002006), including particulate matter (ENVO:01000060) such as... | depth 5 m | reverse complement strand
TGTTCATCATGATACCCTAAACGCCATTCAGTTCCAATACTCCAGCGTGTGTTTTGTAACATTACCATGCCATCATTTCCGTTTGTTGCAAAGTTGTTTTCAGCCATTAAATGCAACTGATTACTTTCTGATTGTAGTTTTTTATAAGCCCATTTTTTATTTGGTAAATATGGATTATCGGCTTGCTTCTCATAAGAAAACACGCGGTTCATTCCGGCCATCATATGATATAAAATATGACAATGAAAAAACCAATCGCCTTCGGCATTTGCCAAAAACTCAATAGTGTCAGTTTCCATTGGCATAATATCTAACACGTTTTTAAGTGGAGCAAATTCTCCTTGACCGTTTAATACTCTAAAATCGTGTCCGTGAAGATGCATTGGATGTCGCATCATCGAGCCATTGTAAAGTGTAATTCTTACATTTTCTCCTTTTTTAATTAGAATTTTATCGGTTTCGGAAAGCACTTTATTATCCATGCTCCAAACGTAACGATTCATATTTCCAGTCAGCTCAAAACGCAATTCTCTTACTGGTGCATCTTTTGGTAATGTTGTTGGATGTGGTGCTTTCAACATTCCATAATTCAAAGTTAATATGTCTTGGCTTTGATTCATTGAATGATTAGATTGGTTCATTTCGCCAGCCATATTCATTTCGCCCTCCATTTTCATTTCAGGATTTCCAGTAATTTCTGGATACATAACTGTGTTCATATCCATTTGTTGTAAAGACATATCCATTCCCATATCGTCCATACTTCCGTCCATATTCATCATGCCATTCATCATCTTCATACCTTCAAAATATTTCAGTTTTGGCATTCTGCTTTTTAGTTGAATTTTTCCATTTCCTATATAGATGGAGGCAGATTTTGTTCGGTCTTCTGGTGTTGCCAAAAATTCGTAAGCAGTATCATCATTAGCAATTGTAACGATAACATCATAAGTTTCAGAAACTCCAATAATTAGTCTATCTACTTCAATTGGTTCAACATCATTTCCGTCATTGGCGATAACAGTCATTTTTCCTCCAGCATAACTCAACCAAAAATAAGAAGATGCGCCACCATTGGATATGCGCAAACGTACTTTTTCACCTGCTTTAAATTGCGACAATTGACTTTCGTTTTTTCCATTAATTAAAAACTTATCGTAATACACATCGCTAACATCCATTGCAAGCATACGTTTCATTTCGTTGCCTAATTTGGTTTTAAAATGTCCTGCTTTTATGGCTTCGGAGTAACTTTGAACAGTTCCTTTTTTAATCGCAGACCAATCGTTTGCATTGTGCAACATGCGATGTACATTTTCAGGCTTAATATCTGTCCATTCGCTTAAAATTATTGGAACTTCTGGTAAATCGTCAATCCCTTTTCTAAAGGTAGCATCGTCTTTTTTCTTTAATAAAACCATTGAACCGTACATGCCGAGTTGTTCTTGTAATCCGCTATGACTGTGGTACCAATGTGTTCCACTTTGAATAATTGGGAAAGTATAGGTAAAAGTTTCGTTGGGTTCAATTGGCATTTGTGTTAAATAAGGAACTCCATCTTCTTTGTTCGGAAGAAATAATCCGTGCCAATGCAATGAAGTACTTTTTTTTAACTTATTATGAACTACAATCTTCGCTATATCGCCTTCGGTAAAAGTTAAGGTTGGCATGGGGATTTGTCCGTTTACAGCAATCGCTCTTTTTTCTTTACCTGAAAAGTTTACAATGGTGTCAGTAATTGTTAAATCGTAGTGAACAATGTTTTGCCCAAAAAAGATATGTGTTGAAAATATTCCAAGGAATACTGCCAGCCATTTTAGGTGTTTTTTCATTTAATTTATTCGTTAATGGTTTCAACAGTTTTACCGCAACTTAGCATCTGTGAACCATAATATGGGTTTTTAATTGTTTCTTCTTTGCTTAACCAGTTTGCACCTTGTCCTTCATTAGCCATTGGGCAATGTTGATAGTATGTTGGCGTTTCTTGCTTCGAAACTTTAATTAATTTATAAATAGATTCAGAAAGTGTATCAAAAGAAGCTCTTTGAGTTTTTGTGTCTTTTGAAAGTGAAATTGTAGTTACATCTTCTTTTAGGTTTTCTAAAACTTTCATCCAAACCATATGAACGTCTATTTTTAAGGTTTCCATTTTCACTTCATTAATTGCTGAAAGCATATCTGTTGCTTTGGCTGACGCAGTAGTACCATCTGTTTTTACCAAAGCATCTTTTACAGCAAAATAAGTATCGAAAACTGTTGAAAGTGGATTTTTTTCTTGCATTTTGGTCATTTCGTTAGAATGCATGGAATGGTCTTTGGTTTCTATCGCCATTACCATATTCATTTCGTCCGTTTTTGCTTCTGTTTTTTCAGCTCTTTCATATTGGCAACAAGCTGCTAAGCTCAAATAGGTGTCGTTCGGTGCTAAAAAAATATCACTGTCATAACCTGCAAGAGCAATGCGTTTTAAAATTTCTTCTTTTGAAGTTTTTAAACTGTCGAATGAAATAGTCGCCATTTTGGTTTCTTTGTTCCAATCTACACTGGCTTGGTTTTTCATATTTCCAGCTTTTTCGATTGTGCTTTTACACATTCCACAATTTCCGTAAATTTTCACGGATTCTGTTTTAGTGTTTTCTTCTTGAGCATTACTCACTAGTACAGAGAACCATACTGAAATCATAATCAATATTAGATTTGGTCTTTTCATTTTATATAATTTACAGTTTTACCTTCTTTAAGGTTACTTTTTTTAATGTTTCTGTAGAAATTAATCAATTATTGCTTCAGTTTTTTAATTTTCCTATTCTTTGTCCTTGTTCAACAGTCAAAGAATTCAGTCTACCTTTTTCGAAAATTAATAACACTGTTGAACCTCCATATTTAAAATAACCAAGCTTTTCTCCTTTATAAATTTGTTGTGGATTATCACTATTAATTTTCTTGTAATTATTTTCAAATACTACAGAGCCTACTGTTTGTAATCCGATAGGTATCATGGCAATGAAACCATAATTTTTTGTTTCAATAATGAAATATCCATGTCTGAAATTTTCAATGACGCTATAATCTTTATTATATCCAGGATTGCCATTATTTATCATATCTAACATATCAGGCATTCCAAAAAGTCTGTTTCCAACGTCTTCTTTAGATTCTACTATTTTTCCAGTTGTAGGTGAGTGATAGTGATGGTAATTGTCTGGCATTAGAAAAACCGCCATTGCCGTACCTCCAACAAATTTCTCGGCATATTTTGAATTATCAAGAAGAGAATTTAGACTCATTGTCATTCTACCTTTTGTTGGAATTTGAGTGTCCAATTCAAGTTCATTGGCAATCATATTAATTATTCCATCAGCTGGCGAAACAAGAACGGCATTGTCTGTAGCATCATCAATAGGTCGGGTTCCTGGTTTTAAGTCTCTAGTGAAAAATTCATTGAAAGATTTAAATCCATTTTCAGGCAATACAAAGTCTTCATTTCCTAGAGAATTATCTGACAACCATTCCTCAATTATTTTTGCTGAATCCGGACTATCCATATATTTACCACGTTCTTCGATGAATGAATTAGCCCAACTTAGGCCTGGCTCGCTAAGAATGAAGTTCATACCATCAGGATTCTTGTAATAGAGAAAGGTGAATTTTAGTATTCTATCCAATCCATTATGAGTATTTGGAAGAAAATAGAACCAGTCGTTTAAAAAACCATATAAATCATCAACGCTTTTGTCTTTCCATGGGTTTGGGTTTCCATTAGGTAGTTCATGTACATTTTCTAGCATTAAGTCAACAGTTTTCCTTAATTCTTGATTATTCTTATAAAGATTTTTTAAATTTTTAACAGGTAGACTTTCATCTTGTGCCGATGAATTGAACCCAATAAATAAAATAGTTAGTATGAAAATTAAATTTTTGAACATATTTTTGGTTTTATAATTGGGCATAACGAACTGTTGGGCTAAGGTTCGTTGCTGTGATTCGTTTTAACAACTGTACAGTGGAACTTAAAGATAGCTTTTCGAGGGTAATTTAGATTTAAGAAAATCGCAAGCGATGAATTTTAGCCTTTGTTGTACACAATTTTATTCTTCATAAATGTCAAATTTATTAGAGACAGATTTCATTAATTCTTTATTTGAGAAATCCTCTTCGGTCATTTTCGAAAGTGTTTCTAAAAAAACATCAAACTGTCCATTTTTAAATAGTGTAAGCATTTTTCCACCATAATTGCATTTTGCTTCATGCCACACGTTTGGTGGAACTGTAATTGTATCACCTTCTTTTAGAAGTATTGTTTCATCATCAAAAATAAGCTCCATTTCACCAACCAACATGTAGAACACTTCTGTCATTAATTTATGGTAATGTCGCTTTAAATGAAACCCTGGTTTTAAGGTGTCTTCGGTTAAGCATAATTCTCCATTAGTGTCTCTTGATGACAGTTTAACAAAGCAATGGTCTTGAGAGTAATTGTAATTCTCGCCTTCGCCGTTTTTGATGAATTGTTTTGATTTCATAGGTTATATAAATTGCGCCTAATGTTCTGGCTAAACTGTGTTTTAATACAATTTAGATAGCTTTATTTCTTTTCTTCTCGTAAAATTTTTTCCATTTTACGACCTTTTGCCAATTCATCAATGAGCTTTTCCATACGTCTGCATTGTTTATACAATTCAAATTCATCTTCTATTTCTTCAATTCGATAACCACAAACGACTCCTTTAATCAAGTGTGCGTTAGGATGTATTTTTGCTTTTTGAAAAAATGTACTAAAAGTTACTTTCTCTTTAATTAGTGCTTGTAAATCATCTTTATCAAAACCAGTAAACCATTCTATGACTTGGTTGAGTTCTTCTTTTGTTCTACCATTCTTCTCCAACCTATTCAGGTAAAGTGGGTAGATGGATCCAAATATCATATTAGCAACTTTTTCATTTTTTTCGGCTGTAACTTTCATCTTTATATGATTTTGAATTAATGGGTGCCAACGGTTTTGTGCATGGTTAGTTACGTTGGCTATCACCTAATTTAGCAAATAAAAATTGAATAGAAAATCCTAAAAAAATTTCCTGGGTAGGCGAGAACATGCCATTAATTATGCACGTTGTTAGCTGCTGCCATGGTTGTTTTTAGTTTTATAGTAAAAAGTTAAGCGTTGACATATGTGTTTCTTTTTCAGCCGCCAATGTAAAATGATTTGCACCTTTAATTACTAAATATTTGCCTTTCGGTAAAGTTTCTGCAACTTTTTTTCCTTGTCCAAGGACTAAATCTTTTTCACCACTTATTATTAGAATCGGGATATCAATTTTAGCAGCCTTTTCTGGTGTAAGATGTGGATAGTTTGCTAGACTAAAAGCTATCATAGATTTTCTGTCTAATCCAATTTCATTTAGAAAACTCCAATACGCAGATATATGACTTGGCAAATGGCTTGGAAAACTTTCATGTGAAAATACTTTTGCAAGTCCAGGTAAAATGTTTCCGAATATAAATGGTGGAATTCCAATGAGTCCATTCCCAGTTGCTATCAAAACTGCTTTCGAAAAATATTCAGGATGTTTGTCTAATAAATCAAGAGCGATTACTGTACCCATTGAATATCCTATTAAGCATACATCTTCCAATTCTAAATGATTAATTAAATTAATGACATCATTTGAGAAGTTTGTCGTTCCATAAAAGCTTGAATCATCACTTTTATCACTTTCTCCATATCCTCTGAAATCCATTCCAATAACCTGAAATCCATTTTTCGTCAAGGTTTCAACCCAACCAGTTTTAACAAAGTTATAGTTGAAATCGACAATTGCTCCGTGAAGTAGAATTACCGGTTTTCCAGTTCCATAAACTTCATAGTTTATTGAAATATTGTTTTGTTTGAATTTAGTCATCTATGTTTTTAGTGTGATGTTTTGTTACTTTCCTATTTAAAAAACAATAGCCTTTTATCTTTAACTTTATCTATACGAAGCATTTTATAATCTAAAATATAATTTTGATATACCCGCCAAGGTGCTTTATTTCCTTGACTTGGGAGTATGTTTGCTGCCCTCTTGATGTACCCAGAATTTAGGTTAAGTAGTAACTCTGGTTGTAAATTATTCTCAATCACTCTTGCTTGTAAAGCTTTGTAATTATTCTTGTCTAAATATCTCAAAACTCGAGAAATATATTCACTAGTAAGGTCACTCTTTAAAGTCCATGACGCATTGGTATAACCAACAAAAACAAAGAAGTTGGGAAGATTGCTTAACATAACACCTTTGTATACAAATGATTTGGAAACATCAAATGGTTTTGAATCTATTTGAAATTTTACACCTCCAAATGCCACTAAATCTAACCCTGTTGCAGTTATGACTATATCTGCTTCCAGTATTTTTCCAGATTTTAATAAAATTCCATTGACTACAAAACAATCAATATGGTCTGTAACTACCGATGCTTTCCCTTTCCTGATGGCTTTAAAAAAATCTCCACTTGGAGCTATGCAAAAGCGTTGTTCCCATGGATTATAGTTTGGTATGAAATGAGGATCGACTGGAAAGTCACCCAAACCTTTTTTCGCTCCTTTTAGAATGAAATTCTTCATTCTTTCTGGATAGAGTCTACAAAGATTATAAAAGATAATAGAGTAGGAAATATTTTTATAACGGATAAGTTTATAGGCTACTTTTTTAGGAAATATACGCTTCAATAGGGCTGCAATCTTATCTTTATTGGGTAACGCTGCAATATACGTTGGTGATCTTTGCAACATAGTAACCTGTGCAGTTTCAGCATTTGCAAGTTCAGGTACAATGGTTACAGCAGTTGCTCCACTACCAATTACAACTATTTTTTTATTGGTGACATCTAAATTTTCAGGCCATTTTTGGGGATGAATTATGTTTCCTTTAAAACTTGCTAGATTCTTAAATTCGGGAGTGTAGCCTTCGGAGTAATTGTAATAGCCACTACAGCCAAAAATGAATTGACACGTATAAGTCATTTCTTCACCAGTTACCGAATTTATGGTACTTACTGTCCATAAATTTTCTTTTGAACTGAAGTTATAAGAAATAGCACGTTGTTGGTAGAGGATATGGTTTCGCACCTTATATTCGTCAGCTGCTTCATTTATGTATTTTAAAATTGATGGTCCGTCTGCAAAAGATTTTTGTGCATCCCATGTTTTAAAGGAATACCCAAATGTATACATATCAGAATCAGAACGAATACCAGGATATTTAAACAAACTCCAAGTGCCCCCAACTTCTGTTCTTGCTTCTAAAATAATATAGGTTTTTTCAGGGTTTTTTCGAGACAAATGGCAGGCAGCTCCTATGCCAGATAAACCAGCTCCAATTATAATAATATCTTTATGCATTTCTTATGTTGGTGCTAACGGTTTGTGTATGGTTTCGTTTTGTTGAGAACTAAGATAGCAAAATGTCAGTGCGCTTTAGTATTTCGGCAGAACCCATAGAGAGACTCTTATGAGACTTCATTAATTTGAATTATAACTGCGTACCGGTAGACAGGTAAATTGTTGGTATTAGTATGTTATTTATTTAAATCTTTCTTTAATCTCTCTACTCCTAAAGCAGCTTTGGTCTTTAGATACATGGCCGAATTATCGGTTTTATTCAAGAGTAAATCTGCGGCAATGAGACCGTAAGTTAGAGAACCTTTTGCTCCAACACCAGACATTCCTCCTATAAGAACAAAACTTGAATCCACTTGAGCACCATTATCTAAAATAGTTGTTACATATGGTATTTCAGATGAAGTTAGTGAGTATACACATGAATAACCTCTCACAAATTCTAAATCAGAAATTTCTATGGGTAAATTCAATAAAGCTAGATAATTGGCTGTATTTTCCTTACTCCATTGAATTTCTGATGCAGTTAATTCCTTTGCCCATACGTTTTCCAAATCATCTATATCAGTTCTTAAGAAATGCCCTCCAACCTTTAATAAGGTTTTATCTTCTTCGTCAAACTTCTCTATCATAGAATAAAATATTTCTGAATTCAGATTAGCAACTGGGTAGAAATCTTTAATCTTCCTTTTTTGTTCATCAGTTAGAAGGGAGTATTTACTTGACTTTATTTTTAAAAATGAGAGAAACAATCGTTTTGGAGTTATCAACTCACTAAAATAAGGTGCAATTTCTTTTACAAGTTTTGTATTGTATGGTCCAGCTGCGGCGACAACTTTCTTGCTTAAAATGGTTTTTACATCTCCAGTCTTGGAATTTGTTATAGTAATCTCATAATTTCCATTTTGCTTTTTTAAACCCGTGACTTTTTCATTATAGTTAATTCTATTTCCTGATTTCAATATTCCAGCATGGAGTTTTTTAATTAATATTCTCGGATTAAGCGTGCCAGAGAATTGCTTAAACTCTCTTATGACCATTGTAGTGTCTGGAATGTTCATGTCAAATTTGTCTCTTGCTTCGGTAGCATTTGACGCATATTCATAGCGGTCTGTTTGTTCATACAAAAGGTCATTTACCTCTTGCTGATGGGTCTTGTAATAAATGTAGGTAACAGGCGATGTTGTGTAGATGTCTTCCATTTTATGCATGACATCCTCTTGTGCCTCGTTTAAGAAATCAATCAAGTTTTGTGTTTCACTAACCGATGTTTGCTGTAGGTATGAAAATATATTATCCTTCGGACCTAGACTTCTTGAAATTCGAGCTTCGCCAAAACTTGAACCAAATGTATATATAGAATCTTGTTGTTCAATCAATAAAACATTTTGATTATATTTTGATAGTTCCCAAGCTGTAGAACTTCCCATTAGGCCACCACCAATAACTACAACGTCTTCTATCTTATTAGAAGTTTGACATGATACTAATGCGAGTAAAAAGAATACAATTAATAGTAAGTTTTTCATTTTCTGGTATTAATGCCAACGTTTTTGTATAACCTAAGCTGCGTGGTTTTTACCTCAGTTCTTTTTTGTGCCACGTTATTCTTTTATTCGATTATATTTTTTGAGTGTTTCAATGAGTAAATCGTGAGGTAAAGCATAAGCCTTATTTTCATTTATACCTTCCATAGTTTCAGCTGCAACCATTGCATTGATAATGGCTTCTTCAACCGCTTGTACTGTTGCGTCAAAAAATGGCGTCATTAAATCATTAGAAAATGTTTCTATTGCAGTTATTTCATCTCTATTAAATGCATTTTCATTAGCAGTTGAAAAGGCTAAGAAAATGTCTCCTGAACCATTACTTCCACGACCACCAACAATTCCAATTCCTAAAGGTACTCGTTGTGCAATTCTCTTGAGTTGGTGTGGTAAAAATGGAGCGTCTGTTGCTATAATAACAATAATTGAACCGTCTCCTTCTTGTCTCCTTGATTTCGGTGGCGCATTAAACTTATAGTTTAAGGTGTCTTTTAACTCTCTGCCAACAGGAACACCAGCAACTGTAAAGTTATTTTTGCCTCCAAAATTAGATTGTACAATTGCTCCAACTGTATATGTACTGTCTTTAATTTTTACTAATCTTGATGAAGTTCCTGTTCCTCCCTTAAAACCTAAACACATCATTCCTGTTCCTCCACCAACATTCCCTTCAGCGATTTTACCAATTGAGGCATTATTTATAGCTTCTAAAACATGCTCTTCTTTGACATGAAAACCATAGATGTCATTTAAGAACCCATCATAAGTTTCGGCAACCACAGGATAGGTGTACCACCAACTTTCGCCTTTGTACCAATCTGTATCGACATACCATTTTAAAACTGCATCTCTAACAACACCAACGCTATTTGTGTTAGTAATCATAATTGGTGTTTCAAGAAATCCTGATTCCGTAACCCAAGTTGTTCCAGTCATTTCACCATTGCCATTTAAACTGTACCAATTGGCATAAACAGGACTAAACTTCTTGGCTTTTCCTCGTGGAAATATTGCTGTAACACCTGTTCTAATAGGTCCTTTCCCAAGAACATTATTACCGTTTCCAGAAATAATAGTGCTATAACCAACTTCAACTCCTTTTACATCTGTTATGGTGTTCAACTTACCAGTTTCACCATCAAAAGGAACTCCTAAATCTCTTGCTCTAGGTTTTTGTCCGTAAGATGGAGAACTAATTAGAATTACTAAAAAAAATGTAAATATTCTATTCAAAATGTTTGATTTTTAATGTTTTACAACGGTCTTGGTTATGAGTAGTTTGGTGAGTTAGTATTTAACTTTGCCGGTAAACACCTACTTTGGAAATTCCTGCGGAATTACCAAAGTAGGTGAGAACAAGAAATTACTTATAGCCATTGTTGTGCTTTCGTTATTTATTTTATTTCCAATTCAATTAAATTGATAACCGCTTCGATTTCCTTGAGAATTAATTTTAATTGAGTCATTGAAGAGTTTTCTGAATAATTTTTCCATTTTACAACGGCATCTAGTCCTAATATAATTTGCGGAATATTTTCATCAAACTCTAAATAGGACTTTAGTTTAGGTTGTTTTTCAAGTCTGCTATCCAATGTTGATGCACCTCTATAAATACCCAACTCTTGTACCATATTGTTTTTACCTGTATCATTTAATTGAACATTCTTTAATATATTATCTTGAAATCGAAGCAGATTAATAAGCTTGTTTCTAATGCTTAAAGGAAATAAAATAATTTCACCACTACTACGTAAAGATTCAATAGTATTTGAATTGAATGACAAGGTTGTAGAATATATGCTAAGGCTCATCAAATGCTCATAGACTTGTTTAGGAGATAATTCAGTATTTTCATATGTTTTTAGATACTCATTATAAGCATCCTGATCAGATTGAAAATGTGCGATAGTTTCATTTACAAATTGCCTGTCATTATTTAAATCTTCTAATAACTGAATGTAATAGTCGTGTCTGGTTTTGTCGGTTTTCTTGTTTTCAGCATTCTGATTTATTTGTAAAGCAATTAAAATTCCGATTACAACTAAAATAATTTCACCAATGGCATAAATCAGATACTTACTGAATTTATTTTCAGAGAGTAACTTTTGTCTAATTTTTCTAAAGAATTTTATCATTGGTTAGTGGTTGGTTATAATGAAGCGTAACGTGTTCGTGTATGGTTAGTTGCGAGGTTAAGCATCTAATTTAGCCAATAAATCACAGATAGAATATTCCGCATGAATGTTCGTAAGTTGGCAGTGACCAAGCAACCTGCCCATACCGTACGATACGTTCGGACGGGTTAATTAAACATGGTGTTGTGCTTTCGTTATTTATTTTTATATATAAGTTCATAAAGTCCATAAAGTCCATAAAGTCCAT
>TARA_R110001592_G_scaffold123451_2_pt1 | contig 11306 bp, 10 predicted proteins | sample TARA_R110001592 | Tara Oceans TARA_R110001592 (sample SAMEA4398387) | marine metagenome | biome: Polar Biome; feature: [SRF] surface water layer (ENVO:00010504); material: water (ENVO:00002006), including particulate matter (ENVO:01000060) such as... | depth 5 m | reverse complement strand
TTTGGCCAAGCCCCTTAAATGATGCAAAGATGTATTATGACACATACACCGTCCAATGTCTTGCGCTCCAAGTGGCTGGACGCCCTTTTACCGCATGTCACCTTTGATGGCTGGACCGATGCCGCCGCAGCCCTTTCCGCCCGTGAGGCCGGGCTAAGCGATGGTGAACAGGCTCTGGCGGCCCCGAACGGCGTGATCGACCTGATCGAAGCCTTTTTTGCCGCAGCAGAGGCCCAGGCAGGCGCGATTCTTGGCGCTGAAGACCTTTCAGCCCTGCGCGTGCCCGACAAGGTGAAGCGCGGCGTGCTGGCCTGGCTGGCGGCCCTAGAGCCAAATCGCGAGGCGGTCAGGCGGGCTGCCGCGCGCGGCTTCCTGCCATGGAGTGCCGGGCCGGCTGTCCAGCGAGCGTGGTCCGTCGCCGACATGGTGTGGAGCGCCGCGGGGGATACGGCGACCGACTATAACCGCTATTCAAAGCGCGGCCTGCTCGCGGCCGTCATTCCCGGCATTGTTATGTACTGGCTGGATAATCCTGATCCGGCTGATCTCGACGCCTATATTGCCCGGCGCCTGCAGCAGGCCTCTGGCCTCGGAAGAACCGCAGGTAAAGTGGTGACTCCGCTGCTAGACGCTTTGAAGGCGATCCGGCCAGACACAAAGCCGTCCGAACGCGGACAGGAGGGCTGAATTGAGAGGGGAAGGTGTCGGGCGAAAGTTGATCAAGCGCCCCAGGGGGCTGGGGGGGCTGATGGGTCCGGGGTGCTTGGTATACACCTCCGCCCGACAATTAGAAGATGGCGAGCGCCGGTGGCACACGCAAGGCCGAAATACGGCTTTTACGCCCCATTTGAATTACAATGTCGTTAGGCGAACGCAGAATTGCCCGCTCGCCTGCCAAGCGAACGAAAAAGGATGACATGAGCGACACATTTTCGCGCAAGGTCGCGCCTGATCCCAAGGTGGCTTTCCAAAAAGCCGAGATGCAGCCGATCCTCGACATCTATGGTCGGCTCGTGAGTGCGGGCGAGGCGCGTGACTATGCCATCGGCATGGAAAAGGACGTCGCCATCTTTGCCATTTTCCGGCGCCATGCGGAAAATCCGACCTGGCGCATTGAGAAGGAACCGGCACTCGCCAACCGCCAGGGTCAGTATGCCGTGTACGGTTCGGCCGGTCAGATTCTCCGCCGGGGCCGCGAGCTTAAACAGGTCCTGCGCGTGTTCGATACCCGCCGTTTCACGGTCGTTAAATAGATCCGACCAATTCAGACCAACTGGTTAACCTGCTGTTAACTAAAAAATTCTTGCACGTTCTTTTGGAACATATTAGGAACAGGAACAGAGAACGGAGCAGGAACATGGGTATTGCAGTGAGCTTTCGGGGACGGTCTGGCAAGGCTTGGGAATTTAATCGTATGGCGCCGGATGGCCCATGGGCACGCTGCCCGGGCGTGGTTATTTTTGCCGCACCGGACGCTTATGGATGGCGCCTCATCCGGGTGATCGAATTGACGGGCCGTCCGCACGATCTCCAGCCCATCTGGGCTCTGGCCGAAGCTGAGCGTTATGGCGCGAACGCCGTCTTCCTCGCCCACGAATTTGATGGCGCGGCGCGCAAACTGATGGTGAACGACATTGAAGAAGGCTTCAGCACCGTCTGCTTCACCGATCATTCACGCAAGATCGCCGCTTAACCGCTATTCTTCCGGCGCTGGCCGGTTCAGTGCGGCCTGCGCATCAGCTGTCTCGGCCAGCCGGGTCAGCTCGATAAACTCGGCGCGATAGCCGAACTCATCCTTGCCCTTGGCGCGAGACCCCAGTGTCCGGATTGCCTCCCAGCCGAACCCGGTGCCAAGGGCTTCTCCACCTTTCAGCATTTCGCCGAAGCCTGCGACGGCTGTGGCAAAGCGCGCCCATTCGGGGGCCTTGTTCACGCTGGCAACGCGATTCTTCTCGGTCACGGCATAAGTCAGCAGCTTGGACGTATCCGCACCCGGTGCCTTGTAGCGCAGCTTCACGAACGCATATTCGCCGGTCGCGCTGCCGGCGGCCGCTGCCTCGCCATAACGCAGCGGATCGATTTGCGCTGCGTCCGAACCCGTCGGCGTCACTTCATAGATTGCGGTTACGCTCGTGCCCGCGCCTATGTCGCCGGCATCAACCTTGTCATTGTTGAAATCGGCCCGCTCGAGCATCCGTGTCTCATAGCCGATCAGGCGGTACTCGCTGATGCGTTCCGGATTGAACTCGACCTGGATTTTCACATCGTCCGCAATCGGGAAAATATTGCCCGACAGGTCATCGGCCAACACTTTGCGTGCCTCGCTCAGCGTATCGATATAGGCCGCAGTGCCGTTTCCGGTCTGGGCAATCTTCTGCATCATCGCGTCATTGTAATTGCCGCGCCCGAACCCAATCACAGACAGGTAAATGCCGGTCTCGCGTTTGCGGGACACGAAGTCTTCCAGTTGTTCAGGGTCGGAAATGCCAACATTGAAATCGCCGTCAGTCAGCAGCATGACGCGGTTGACCGCATCATCCTTCAGGCCCTGCTCGGCCAGGGAATAGGCAAGCCGCAGGCCTTCGCCACCTGCCGTCGAACCGCCCGCGCGCAGGTCTTCCAGCGCCGCCACGATCTTGCGCTTGTCGCTCACTGGCGTTGGCGCCAGCACTTCGCCAGCTGCGCCTGCATAAACCACGATCGCCACCGTATCGGCCGGGTCCATCTCTTCCAGCATCAGCTTGATGGCTTGCTTAGCCAGCGGCAGCTTGTCTTCCGAATGCATCGATCCTGACACGTCCACCAGCAGTGTCAGGTTGATGGGCGGTCTGGCGTCGCGGTCAATGTCGCGTCCCTGAATGCCAATCTGGATCAGGTCACGCCCGGCATTGAAGGGTGACGGCATCACGGTCACTTGCGTCGCGAATGGGTCGCTGCCCGCCTTGGGCTGGGGATAGTCATAATCGAAATAGTTGATCAGTTCCTCGATCCGGACAGCGTCCTTCGGCGGCAGGCTGCCGCCCTTCAGGAATCGGCGAACATTGGCGTAAGACGCCGTATCGACATCAATCGAGAAAGTGGAGACCGGTTCGTCGCTGGTCAGCTTCACGGGATTGGCTTCGACATCCTCGTACTGGTCGCGAAATTCCGGTTCGGGTTGGGTCATGATCAGCGGCGCGGGCATGGAGCGGGACATGCCGCCCTTCATCTGCCCCATGACGGCGGCGTTCTCCATGGCGACCGGCGGAGGTGGCGGGGGCGGTGGCGCGTGCGGCGATGCCTGCTTTGCGTCAGCGACAGTGTCGTCCGTTGCGCCACTGTCTGTTGTGCATCCTGCCAATAGCGCTGTTGCCGCCACACCGGCCAATATCAATCCGCGAAGTCTCATGGTCGTCCCTCCATAATGCGTCCTTACCGCTAGAATGGCGCAGAGGAGGTGGCGGGAATAGGGCAGACTTCGGATTGTTTGGAGATTTTCCGATTATTCCGACCGGTCGACCTGCGCGCCATACCATTCCTCGACATCCTTCTCGAGAATATCGAGTGGTCGCGGTCCGCCGGTCAGGATGATCTCATGGAAGGCGGCCCGGTCGAATTTTGGACCGAGAACGCGCTCGGCTCGTTCACGCAGATCAAGGATGCGCTGGCGCCCGACCCAATAGGCTGCTGCCTGTCCGGGCCATACCGAGTAGCGGTCAACTTCCTGCGCCATGGCCGCTTCGGGCTGGCCGGTGACGCGGGTCAGGTAATCGATTGCCTGCTGACGAGTCCACCGCATGCGGTGCATGCCGGTATCGCTGACCAGCCGCGCGGCGCGGAACAGCATCGATTGCAAATAACCGATCCGTCCCAGTGGATCATCATCATACAAACCCATGTCATCGGCCAGGGTTTCGGCATAGACGCCCCAGCCTTCGCCATAGGCGACATTCCAGATCATCTGCCTTGCCAGCGGCAGGTTGGCCCGCTCGGCCGCAACAGCGCTCTCCAGGTGATGGCCCGGTACTGTCTCATGATAGACCAGCGTGGCCAGCGTGAAGTCGGGCCAGTCAGCCATATTGGACAGGTTGATCTCGAACAGGCCCGGCGCCGTTCCATTGGCAGGCGCGGCGCTGTAGAATGCGGCCGGTGATGCGCCTTCGAGGAAATCCGGCACGGCGCGGATCGCGACGCGTGTCTTCGGCAAAGTCGGAATTTCGCCGACAAGGTCCGCTTCCGCCTTGGTTTCCAGTTGGCGCAAGCGTTCCAGCAGGGCGGCGCGGCCCTCTTCGCTGTCCTCGTAAACCTGCTCAGGCATGGCCGCCAGCGCCTGCAAGCGCTCGGTGACCGTGCCTTCGACAAAGCCGGCCTCCGTCAGCGCTGCATTCAGCTCGTCAGTCAGGGCAACGACTTCGCGCTGGCCAAGCGCGTGAAGTTCAATCGCGTTCACATCATCATATGTAAATGCGGCCAGCGCCGCATCGTAATAGGCGTTACCACCTGGCAATTGCCATACGCCTGGCTCGGAAGGCGCTCTGGCCGCCAGTGCGATCAGGTCGTCGGCGAAGCGGGCATAGGCGGGAAGGATACCGGTCTCGACCAGTTGCCGGGCCCGCGCTGCGAGTTTTGTCCGTTCTTCCTCCGTCAGGTCTTCCGGGCCGCCCAGCAGGCTGTCCAGCGTGACCACCAGTATATGCTCCTCAGCCGGGCCGGCGCCCAACTCGGTCGCCAGCACGGCCATGCGCCGCAGGATGAAGTCTGGTGGAATGACGCCGGCTGCCGCGTCAGCGTTCAGGCGGCGGCGTTCGTCATCGATCGCGTCGGGCAGGGCGCCAAGACGGGAGACATAATTGCGCGCGTCCTGTGCTGTCCGAACTGGATGCGAGCGCGTCATCAGGTCCGGAACGTCAATATACGCCCCGCGCATCTGGTCAGCCACATAGGGATAGGCCACCCCCAGTCCGGTCTGCCCATGCCCGGTCACGAACAGGCTTTCGGCGGTTTCGTAGGCCTTTATGAGTGTCTCCAGGTGGCGCGCCTGCGCGCTGCCGGGCGCTGGTTGGGGCGCCTCGGCCAGCGCCTGCAGCATTTCCAACCGCGAGACACGTACCCGCTCATAGGTCGCTTGCGACCTGTCAGTCAGATAGCGATTGAATTCGTACCCCACGGTCTTTTCAGTCAGACCCAGCCGCGTTGCCATTTCCGGGTCTCGGGCCAGTTCGGTCTGCGCCAGCGTGGTCATCAACTGGTCCACCTGCCGGGCGATCCGGCGGGGTGTTCCGGCATCGTCGACGGGCGCCGAACAGCCTGCCAACACAAGGGCCAGCGACAGGCCCAACAGCCCGGCTTGCAAGCGGGGATTGGATAGGATCAGCCGCTGGATAAACATAACGTCTTTTTCACCTTGTCTTTACTGTAGTTCAAGCCGGTTCGGGTGTTGTGGCCAGCCCCTATTTCCGGTAACGCTCCGCGCAACAATTCAGGAGCTCACACGTGAACACCACACCACAATCAGGTGGCCAGACGCCGCTTACAGGCCAAGTCCTCTTTTATCAGCAGCCCCAGCCCTTGTCGCCGGAAGATCACGGTGGACTTGGCGTCAAGCAGATTCCGGAGCCATTCGGCTTCCTGCGCCAAGCACATGCTGTGCCGGTCACGGTGACAGAATTTGGTCTCGCTGCCTCGTCCTACCCCATCATCTTCGTCGGCAATGAGCGCACGCCCGTCGCCGTTATGGGTGTTCGCCAGGGAGAGAACCTCTTCGTCGACGACCAGGGCCGCGTTGGTGACGATCACTACATTCCGGCTTTCGTGCGCCGCTATCCGTTCGTGTTCGCGGCTGATGATGCCTCCGACCGCCTCGTTCTCTGCGTCGATCGCGCCGCGCCGATGGTGTCCAACCAGCCGGAAGTACCTTTCTTCGAAAATGGTCAGCCAACCAAGTTCACCAATGACGCCATCGAATTCTGCAAGGAATTCGAGCGCCAGCGCCGTGCCACAGCTGATTTCGTAAAAATGCTGACAGATCTCGACCTGATGGAACAGAAAACCGTCGCGTTCCAGCCACGCGATCCTCAAGGCGCCCCGGTCGGGGACCAGCAGAAGATTGCCGACTATTACGCGATTTCCGAAGAGCGCCTGAACGCCCTTCCGGAAGCCAAATACCTTGAGCTGCGCAACAATGGTGCCGTGGGCGCCTGTTATGCCCACCTCGTCTCGCTGCTCAACTGGCCGAAGATTATTCAGCGCGCGGTTCGTGCGCAGCCACCGGTGCCGCAGAACGCTTGATCGTTCGCATAACCTGTTTCTGAAGGGCGGCTCCTTGCGGGGCCGCCCTTTTTGTTTGCAGTTCGGCAGTGCTCGCGGCGCGTTCACGAATGAGCGAGGTACTTCATTCCTGCGCCATTCGCAGGCATATGGGCGGCTGACCCAGTGAAAGCCTCGTAATGATCCGTATTCTTGCCAGCCTGTTTGCAGCCGTGATGCTCGGCGCGCTTGCGCCTGCTCTTGCCGCGCCCGTTGACGGCGGACATGCCCGCGTCGAACTCATTGCTGAGCGCAATAGTGTCATGCCGGGTGAAACCATCATGGCGGCCCTGAAAATGGACCTCGATCCGGGCTGGCATGTCTATTGGCGCAATGCCGGTGATGCCGGCCTGCCGCCTCAGCTCGTCCATCGCAATACCAGCTCGATACCCGGCGGTGCCATCGGCGATTTCATATGGCCTGTGCCGCATCTCTTGCCCGTCGTCGAGGGCGAGATCATGGACTATGGTTATAGCGATCAGGTCATCCTGCCTTTCTCGCTGATGATCCCGGCCAATGCGTCCGGTGTGGTCCAGCTGGATGTACTCGCCGATTACCTGATCTGTGAAGATATCTGCATTCCGGAATCCGCCGACGTCTCGCTTGCGCTGAATGTCGGAGACGCGATGCCGAACCCGATGCATGGCACGATGATTTCCGACTGGATCGTCAAGGCACCGACAGCCTTCGCAGGCGAGGCCAGGCTCGACACATCGGCTACGCCGTGGAAACTCAGCTTGCGCGGCGCACCCGGCCTCACCCGCGATGCCTCGCTTCGCTTCTTTCCCTTCGCTCACGAGATCAGCCACCCGGCAGACCAGCCCGCCAGCTTCGGCACAGACGGGGCAACGCTTTCGCTAACGCCTGCCAGCAAGGACATGCCGGACGGTCCGCTCGACGGCGTTCTTGTCATCGAACAGATTGACGGCACACGCACAGGCTATGAGATATCAGCCGATCAAGGCGCCGTTTTTGAGAACACGGCTGGCATTGCCGCTGCCCATTCCGGGCAGTCCGGCGCAGGGGGCGGCGCAACCAGCCTCCTGACACTCGCATTCTTTGCCTTTGTCGGCGGCCTCATCCTGAACCTGATGCCCTGCGTCCTGCCGGTCCTTTCGATCAAGGCCATGGGCATGGTTTCGGCGGCTGCCAGCGGTCACGCCAACGAGTTGCGCAGCCATGGTCTCTGGTACACAGCCGGTGTGCTTGTTTCGTTCGCAGCCCTTGCCGCAGCTATCATAGCAGTGCGCACGGCCACTGGGTCCGCCACGCTGGGCTTCCAACTGCAGAATGCACCAACTGTCGCCATTCTCGCCCTCATCATGTTCGCCATCGGCCTGTGGCTGATGGGCCTGTTCGAGCTGGGCACATCGATCCAGAATACCGGCAGCACCCTGGCCAGCCGCAATGGCGCCGCCGGGGCCTTTTTCACAGGTGTACTTGCTGCGGTCGTCGGGGCGCCTTGTGTCGGTCCCTTCCTCGGCGCGGCATTGGGGGCGGTGATGGGCCAGTCCGCCGCCGCCATTCTGGCTGTTTTCCTCGCCATGGGCTTTGGTCTGGCTTTGCCATTCCTCCTGCTCAGCTTTGTGCCCGGTCTGCAGCGGCTGTTGCCCAAGCCCGGCAAATGGATGGAAACGCTGAAGCAATTTTTCGCTTTCCCCATGTTCCTGACAGCCGCCTGGCTTCTATCCGTGCTCGGCGCACTTGCTGGTCATGGTACTGTTGCCTGGACCGTTGCCGGGGGCACTGCCATCGTCTTCGCGATCTGGCTCGCCCGGCGCGGCGGTACGTGGGCTCGTGTGGCTGCGGCGTTCGTCCTGATTGCCGGCTTCGCCTATCCGGCCGTTCGCGCGACGGCCCCTGGCGGAATGGAAGGTACGCCAACGGCTTACGCGGCCAAGTTCGAAACCGAAGCCTGGAGCCCTGAGCGCGTGGCGGAACTGAACGCCGCAGGCCGCCCGGTCTTCGTCGATTTCACGGCCACTTGGTGCGCCACCTGCCAGCTCAACAAGTTGAGCACCCTGAAAACAGACGCCGTTCAGCAGGCTTTCAACGACGCTGATGTCGCTTTCCTAGTGGCCGATTTTACCCGCAAGGATCCGGTCATTGCGGCCGAGCTGAAGCTGCGCGAACGGGCGGGTGTGCCAATGTACCTCTGGTATCCCGCCGGTGCGACGGAACCGGAAATCCTGCCCGAAATCCTGTCTAAAGACCTTGTGATTGGACTTCTCGACGCAAGCTGAGCAACACTGCTTGGTGGAGGGGAAAATACAAAAGGAGACTGCCCATGTTCAGCCCCCGAAATCTTTCACTTGCCGCCGGCATGGCTGCGGCCGTCGCCCTTACGGCCGGCGCATTGATTGCCTCCACGGCGGATGCCAGCCCGCTCGTCACGCCCGGAGAGGCTGTGCCCAGCTTCACGACAACAAACTCGAATGGTGAGCCGGTCTCGCTCTCCGACTTTGCAGGCAAGACAGTCGTTCTCGAATGGACGAACGATGGATGCCCCTTCGTTCAGAAGCATTACGCTACCCCACCCGCAAACATGCAGACCCTTCAATCTTATGCCGGCGCCGATGATGTTGTCTGGCTATCGGTTATCTCGTCGGCTTCCGGCAAGCAGGGGCATGTTAAGGGTGACGAGGCTAACGCGATCACCGCTGTTCGCGATGCCATGCCGACCCATGTCCTGCTTGATGAGGCAGGCGACGTGGGGCGGCTCTATGGTGCCAAGACCACGCCGCATATGTATGTCATCCGGTCGGACGGCACGCTGGCCTATGAAGGGGCGATCGATTCCAAGCCGTCGGCCCGCGTCGAGGACATTGCAGACGCCACCAACTATGTCCGCGCCGCCCTCGACAGCTTGGCCGCAGGCGAAGCGGTCGCCGTGCCCAGCTCCAAGCCCTATGGCTGCTCTGTGAAGTACTGACAGTCTCCCCAGCGTCAGGCTTGTCTTAACCTGCCTCCCATTTATGACAGGGGTGTCAGGTTGAGAGGATAGGCCATGAGTTCAGGTGCCGAAGGGATCGTGCGCGACCAGCCAGCGGAAATGCCATCTGAGGGCGGCCCGCTCCTGGAATACAAGGGCGCAGTACCCCCAGCGCCCGAATGGTTCCAGGCCGCCGTATCCACACCGTACGAAACCCATTCGGTTGAGGTGAAAGGCGCTAAGGTGCGCTATCAGCGCTGGGGCCAGCGCGGCAGGCCCGGTCTTCTCCTCGTTCACGGAAACGGCGCTCACGCGCATTGGTGGGATTTCGTTGCCCCCTATTTTGCCGAGCATTACAACGTTGCCGCGATCACGTTCTCAGGCATGGGCGAAAGCGATTGGCGCGAGACCTATGACATGGACACGTTCAGCGCCGAACAGATGGCCGTTGCCGAGGACGCAGGCCTTTTCGAAGCCGATGTGAAACCCATCATTGTTGCCCATTCCTTTGGCGGCTTCGTTACATTGGTCACAGGCGCCGAGCATGGCGACCGGTTCACCGGCATGGTGATCGTCGACAGCCCCGTGAACCCGCCCGAGCGGCCGCATCGCGGCCCGCCCCGGTCCGGTCGCCCCAACCGTGTCTATGATGATCTCGCCAGCGCACTTGGCCGTTTTCGCCTCGCGCCGCCGCAATTGTGCGAGAACCATTACGCGATGGACTACATCGCACGCTGGAGCCTCAAAAAGGAGGATGACGGCTATACTTGGAAGTTCGATCCGTCGATCTGGACCCATTTCGAGCCGTCCGACGCGCCCGGCGACATGCTGAAGGCCGCAAAATGCCGCATCGCCATCATCCGTGGTGAGGAGAGCGACCTGATGCCGGACGATGTCGGCGACTATATGCGCAAGCTGCTCGGCCACCAGGTGCCATTCATCTCGATCCCGCATGCGCGCCACCACGTCATGCTCGATCAGCCGCTGGCCTTCGTCTCGGCCCTGCGCACCCTGCTGGCCGAATGGGACCATTCAGAGCCGCATCGCAGCGTGTGATCCAAAGAAAAAGCCGCCGGCTGAACCGGCGGCTTTTTACGTGAATTCGGATCGTTCTAGTCCTTAAACTTCATTTCCTGCATCAGGCTGGTGCCCATGACTTCGCGGAATTCTGCGCGGTCCAGATTTTCGGATACCAACTGCGCCGTCGATGCCGCAGCCCAAGCCCGATAGGCTTCAGCCTGCGCTTCGCTATCTGCGCCGGTTGGTACACTCTCCATCACGGTGATCAGGTAGAGGTCCGGTTCGCCGGCGCGATTGTGATAGTTTGACAGGACTTTGTAGTCCTTGATCCAGCCCTTCGATTTGGCAAATTCCTGCGACGCTTTCCATTTCTTGGCCAGATGGTTGGCATAGTACAGGCCGCCACCCGGCTTGATGTCAATTCCGGTCACTTCCCAGAAATCTCCGCTGACCAATGGATAGCCATCATCGGAAGCGGTTGCTGCAGCCGGTGTCGCCGCAGGCTCCTGTGCCATTGCGGATGTGGCGCATCCGGCCAATACGATTGTTGCCGCCAGTCCGGCGATCTTCAGTGAACTAATTATCTGCATTGCGTCCTCCCATATCTTCTAGTGTATGGAAGCATTAACACATGTTAACCATATCGCCTATAAAGCATCCTGGGGCAGGTAATATTCCGCATCGCGGGCAGTGCGTTCGACCTGGCGGGTGCCGTCGCGCGCGCTGGGAGCGCGGGCTACGACGGTCCGTCGCAGGTCTGTGTACTGCGCTGGACGCCGATCTGGCCAACCTTGCCGGTGGCATTGTCCACCTCGAAATAGATGTTGTCGTAATCGTAGACGGTGACAGCATCGCGGGTCACCACACATTTCGGTTTGCCATAGGTGCCGCGTGCAAATATCTGCTCGGAACCCATGGATACGCCCCTGTCGGTAAAGAAGCGGGGGTCATGCGCGATAATCCAGTAGACTTTATCGTCGGCGGCGACTGTCAGCCCGTCAAATGTGTAGGACGTGGCGTTCGTATGCGCGATCGGAATGGTCCGGCTCGGCTTTCCCTGCAGTGACAA
>TARA_R110001592_G_scaffold71021_8_pt1 | contig 11310 bp, 12 predicted proteins | sample TARA_R110001592 | Tara Oceans TARA_R110001592 (sample SAMEA4398387) | marine metagenome | biome: Polar Biome; feature: [SRF] surface water layer (ENVO:00010504); material: water (ENVO:00002006), including particulate matter (ENVO:01000060) such as... | depth 5 m | reverse complement strand
AAAGAAGCAATTAAACGAATCGAGGAAGAAGCCACTAGATTTGGCAACTTCACAAAAACCACTAAGCAGTCCTATACGTTACGGGTAAATCATTAATGAAGCGATTTGTTACTGCTCAACCAATCGCTTGCCCTGAATGCGATCATCCTATTACCAAGGTAACTTGTGTGGAACGCAGATTAGGACGCAAGTATAGATATAGACGTTGCGAACGTTGTGATTATAAGTTTAAGACCAGCCAATCAATTGTAGATAGCGACCTACAAAAAACGGGATGTACCAGAAATGCTCAGGAAACAGTTGTACCTTATATAATCCGAAGCGTATCAAAGCAACAGCAGAATATGCGAGGTATAGGTTCTTCCAAATTATCGCCAGACGATATAAGAGGAATTAGGGTAATGTGGCAAAAAGCTATTTATAAGGATAAGCAAGAGAGGATTGATATCGCTGAAAAGTTTAACGTTAAAGAACGAACCATCCAAAACATTATTACTGGAAAATCCTGGGGTTATCTCGTATGAAAAAGGAATCAATCGATTGGGCGGCTAAATCGTCTGTTGTAATCCCTAAGGCAACAGGAGTACCTTGCCCAAAATGTAACGGCTCATCGTCCAGAATTATTGGCGGGTGGCATGACAACGTAACCAAGTTTCGCCGTAGAAGATGCCGGGGATGTGGCAACAATTATAAGACCGAACAATTAATTAATTCTCCTGATAAAGAGAGACTTGTTCCACTGCTTTCTGAAGAAGAACGTACCAAAGTTCGTAGAGGTAACACAGGGACTATAAAATTAACAATAGAAGAAGTTGCTGAAATCAAATATCTATTGAAACATAGCACTTATACCGAACGTGATCTAGCAATTCAATATAGCGTTGAACGTGGATGTATTAAGTCGATTAGATATGAACAATCATGGAAAGATGTTCCTACGCCTTCTGAGTACCCTGGATGATTTCTATCGAATTTCGCGTATTTGGTCTGCCTGCCCCGCAAGGTAGCAAGAAGAGTTTCGGCAATGGAATCATGATCGAATCGTCCAAGAAGGTCAGACCATGGCGAACAGATGTACAACAGGCATCAAGGCTTGCATATCAAGGCAAGCCTGTAGATGAACCAGTAGGCATCGAGGTGGATTTTTATTTTCCACGGCCAAAGAGCCATTATCGAACCGGAAAATATTCAGGGCTGCTTAAGCCATACGCGCCAATATGGGCGGTAGCTCATACCAACGGCGACCTCGATAAGCTGTTGCGCTCGACATTTGATGCGTTGTCCTTTTCATCGGGCGGTTGCATCATCCGCGACGACAGCCTGGTAGGGGCCATTAAAGCGACCAAGCGATATGCAGACGATGATGACCGCCCAGGGGCTGCCATAAGGGTGGCATTATTGAGCATGGAATGCTAATATCATTAGGTACATTGAAAACGCCCCGTTTTGGGATCAGCCGAAATCGAAAACAACGCGGCAGAAGTGCCGATGACCTGGGAACTTCCTGCCGGTACCGTTTGGATCAAAGGTGCCAAAGCAATGGCATCCTTTCAGTCCGAGCATTACGCCACGGGACAATCAGGTAAAAATCAGCACCATGATTCAAAAGCCATGACCCTGGTGGACGTTACCCACGTCTGTCAGAACGGTGCCAAATATGGCCTCAGCCATTGCTTTACATTTCACGTCGTTAATCAGACGTACGCGATTGCTCGCGTCACTGTTTTTCATGAATCTGGCGAATCGATCTCCTCAGAAATCGGTTTCAATACTGAGTTCAAAGGTGCCCGTTCGCGAGAACAAGCCCTTGGTTCAGCCAAGACTTATTACCACAAGTACATGCTTTCTGGCCTGTACGGTTTGGCTAACGATGACGATGACGATGGCGAAGCCGCTGTAAGAACTACACCTGCTCAAGTTCAGACGCCTAAGCCACTTCCTGTCGCCCCGCTCCCTAAACCTGTCGTCCCGTACGTCAACACTGTTCCAGTCCCAAAGGCTGAAATAACGACTGCGCAGACAAACAATGCATTACGGATCCTTAAACAGGAAGACGGTAAGGCTAAAACCGCTTTCCTTGCAAAGTTCTATCCTTCCAAATCAAAACTAATTGCTTCTGACATTAATACGTTGGAACATGCAGTCTTTTTGGATGACTTTGAGCTAAACGCTCGCCTGGTTCATTAATCTCACCCTTTTTCTTTTCATCATGACTAATTCCTACAACGGCCCCAAGGATAAGTTCACTTTGTTCTCCAACGTTAATCATTCCAAACTCGAAGGTAAGGAAGGACAAATGTGGTCAAAGGCTGAATGGCCTATTGATCAAATTATGGCTCTAGCTACTTGGGCCAGCAATGAAGCTGAAAAAGTTGAAAATCGACAAGGCCAAACATGCGTTGTTGTTCAACAGAAGTTTTTACCGAAAATTGCTGAAGCATCAGGTAACCAATACTTCCTTGGAATTATTAGCGATCCTAAGCCTAGAGAAGCACCTCGCCCTGATCCTAACGAAGAGATCTAATGGTTAAAAAATCTCCCTTACGTTGCGAAAACTGCAAACAGTTCCATCGACGTAAAGGAGATTGCGCGTGGGGCATCATTGACTGCGGTGGAGCTGATTCCATCCATGCCAATGTATGCCCTCTTTTTACTGATCATACTGGCTATGCACCATTATTAGATTGCGACGAAGATCAACTGCCTGCTTGGTACAGACAAAAGGAACTCATTAAAGAAGAGGACTTGCCGCCAACCGAATCTGATCGCTTGATTACTTCTCTTCCCAAAAAGAAACCTCGTAAGAAAAATTCCAACGATAAAAGGAGTCAGCTAGAATTCCTAAGCACGGACACAATCTAATGCCTGAAATTAATTTAAACGATTTTTTCAAGTATTTTTCTGACACTGTCGAGCAGAAAGAAGCCGTCCAGCTACTTCAGAGTTCAATGCCAGAAACTTTGCTAAAAAATAGCAGCGCATGGGTTCTGAAATTTCGCGAAACGCCTGAAGTGCCTCCGGCCCCTGAATGGCCAATTACAAAGGAGCAATTAGGCAAAATCATGCAGTGTTCTCCTTCAACGCTGCCCGATTCATTGATGGATGATTACGCCCGTTGCGTCCACAATTGCAACATGGACAAGTTAGAACAAGTGTACTTCCTTGGCCAATGCGGCCATGAATCCTGTGGCCTGCGTTATCCAATGGAGATCGCCTCCGGTGCTGCTTACGAAGGCCGCACAGATCTTGGAAATACCCAGCCCGGCGATGGAGTTAAATTCGCTGGCCAGGGATGGATTCAAGTAACAGGTCGTGCCAATACAAAGGACTTTGCCGATTACATGGATTCAATTGGTCAAGCTGATCCAAATATCATGGCGATCGGTAAAACCTGGAATTCCGAGAAATATCCATGGTCAATTAGCGGTAACTGGTGGCGGACTAACAACATGAAATCGCTTTGTAAATCCATGCCTGAATGCGAAAACTGGCAAATTGATAAAGTTGGTGCCAGAGTTAATGGGATGAATCGACCCAATGGTGCTGACGATAGGATCAAATATACAGATCGTGCCTATAAAACTTTGATAGGCGGATGACAATTCGATCCGCCTTTTTGGTGGCATTATTTGTTGGCCTATTCTTTGGATTATCAGTCAAAGATCGAGGCCCAAAATCTATACCATTCCCAGCAGGTTATGGGAATAAACCAGTTTCTCTCTCAGTATAATAATGCTTGGCTCAATCATCGCCGCGAACGACTAACGCACGTTCAAGTCGATCAAGCCTTGCGTATAATTCTTCGATCTGAATCTCGGCCCTGATAGCAACAGTGCTAGGTCTAATTAAACCCGTTTCGTCCACTAATTGGTTCTGTGTTGCTGCTAACTTTTGCACGATACTTTCCATGCTCATAATCTGAGAAACGACCCAGATCAATAGGGATCCTGTTGCGGTACCACCCGCAGCAATCAGCGAATCGGCTTTGATTGGTGGCTTTTTGGCAGGCTCCGGCTGCTTTACAGGGGTTTCTTCAATAGACCTATTCATTTGGCTGCCTCCAGTGCTGTTACTCTTGCACGAAGATCTTTGATAATGGCTAACAGATCTTCTGTTTTGCCATTGTAAACACTATCGCTAATCTCATTTCCTTCTGTATCAGTGGTTAATGTTGAGAGAAATTTATTCGGGTTATCAGCTTCCATTGCTAAGTCAAAGATTCCATTTTTGAACGATGAAATATCACTTGTTAACGCAATGGCTCCAGAATTATCAGGGAAGATATAGTTGCGCTGTGCCGTGAGACTATTAAACCTTAAGTTGCCAGTTGCTGCTTCGTCAGTAGATTTGAATGCGTAGTTGCCGTTAGGATGATCTGTTCTAAAAACAATAGAATTACCGTTTCCAGAACTAAGATTAAGTGCGCCTACACCCTCGATAAGAAGACCACCGCTAGCACTTTCAATTTTCGGGGTTTTAACGGTAACTGCAAATTCCCCGGTACCGTCACTTAATAAATTAATATTTGAATTATCGCCAAGGGCGAAGCTATCTACAAAAGTTTCCGCTACCAGATGTTTGGGATAATTAATTGTTCCAGCGGTTAGTTCAGCCTGTATCTCTGCGTCCTGTTGATTGTAATACCAGCTACGAGCAAACTCACCATCCCCAGGAGATGAAACATTTGGAGGTACCGCAACTTTTCCGTTTTCTAATGTCTCTATTTGTTCTTCAGTAAGAGTAGATTTCCATAATTCAAGCGTGTCAATTGCTACGCTTCCACCGATATAAGTGGAACCTGCTAAAAATGAAGGGGCGCTTCCTGGTGCGTTAATGTTGTATATATTCTTACCGGTCCTTGAATTTAATTCCAGTGATATTGCTGATGTTACGTTGCCATCATCCGCCGCATTGAATTTTCCAAAAGTATTAGTAATCCTAAATCCTGCAATATCAAGGCAACTTACGCTTCCATCAGCCGTAGCGGTTGGTAAGCCGATTTTACAGTAAGACCAACGATCCCCAAATGTTGCGCCGGTCTGATTTGCTCCAAAACTTAGGTATCCGCCTCCGGTTGGTAGCGGCAAAGTTGTGTTAGGGCTAAGAATATTAAGTATGTAGCCGAATCCAGCTGTATGCGCACAAGTTGTTGATCGCAAAAGTTGACAGGCGTTATCAGTAATCTGAAACGCGGTCACATTATTTTGAACTAATCGTAAACGGGTTTCTCCACTAGCAGAACCCGCAGTCATTCCTGCTCCTATTCCTCCTCCTCCTGCCACAACTTCGACGCCGTAATACTGACCAATGCCGTCTTCACTTAATTGAATATTGCCGTTGCCAATATTAACGCCGGTTGTCGCATCTTTTGGTGCCAAATAATTGCCGGACTCCTCCCATAATCCAATATCTGATGGAATTTCGGCAAACGTAATATAGCCTGCATCATTCGTTAATTCACTAACATTATCGTCTTTTACTAAATAGTTTGAATCATTATTCAGTTCGCTTATATCATCGCCGGGTTGCATTGCAAGATCAGCTTTTGCGCCCTGGGCTGACGTTGCCGCTCCTATGTCAGCCGGATTAAGAACAACAGCTCCTGTCTTACCGTTGACACTTGTAACCAATTCGCTAACGCTCGCTAGCCAAACGGTCCCGTCATAAATAGATATGGTGCCTGTACTGGGCTGGAACCATATGGTTTGTTTAATAGGATTATCAGGGGCCGTTTCAGATATTTTTACACCGCCTACCTGCTGAATATTGCCAGCGGTATCCTTACAACATAGGAAAGCCCCTTCCTCGTTGTAATTAAGACTGATCTCTGAAACTGCCAATTGGGCAGCTGTTGGGCGCTTGTCCGCGACTGAAGAACTCTTGACAATTGATTGCGCGGACATAGCTATTTAGCCGAAGGACACGGACATTTGCCGTGCCCTTATTCTACTGACTATTCCTTTCGTTATCTCCGTAGATATATCCGTTCAAGTTGTTCCTAGCCACAAGCAACATGTCGTCATATACTGTGTTCCCTCTAAATGTATCAATGTCAATATATAAACAGAAGATTCCAGCCAAGCGGGTTTCTGCTGACCCTATATCAACGCAACAGCCGTTAGCAAGTGATTTAGTGGTAACTGAATCGTAAGCAGTTTGGCTCATATTCCAGACTGTTCTGGGATCGTTACCTACTGGATCACGCATTTTAAAGCTGACGCCCATGTAATTTTGATTTGAAGTGAAATTGGAATGTATCCATTGGCCAAGATTCCAATTGCCTTTACTGGTTCCACCAAAATCAAAATCAACAACAGGAGCAACTCGACCGCCTAATCTGACGCCGCCTCTGCCGCCTTGATCTATAAATGACAGTTCGCAACTCTGCGACGTTACTTCATTCTCAAACGCCCAGGTAAATTGAGCGTCCCCATCTTTGCCAACGGTTGCGATTTTAAAATCAATAATTATGTTTGTACCGTGACCCGCTAATCCTCCTGAACTTCCAAATATATCTAGTGAAAATTCGTCCGCCCCTGGTGCTGCACTTTTAACTATATTCTTAAAAGTTCTTCTTTCGTTTAAAGTATTGTAGTAATAAAGACCGGTGCTTTCTCCGTAAGAGTTAGTCATTACAATGGCTCTAAATACGTTCTCCCATTCAATTACGGTATCCATGCCACCGATGCCAATTCCGCCGTTAAAACACAAGAAAGTATTATCCCCATCGCAATCTATTTTGATTGTTACATCGGCAAACGTTACGCCAGCTGAAAGGGCATTTACCGTTCCATATTGTGGAAGTCTTCTAGTTGCTGATTTTGTGATGTTATTTGCAAGATTAATTGCAGGAGATACATTCCCTCCTGTTTGCACATATCCGCTAACCCCAGCCACAGTGGCGCTGGCGTAGCTATTCACAAGTTGCAAAGGTCCCTTTTCAACGCTGGGAATGTCTCCATGAACTGCAATCAGAATTGAAGCTCCAGTTGGTACGTAAACCCGTGAAGCCTGCTCCATCGCAGCCGTAATTGTTTCTACCCTTGTACTGACTCCTTCTTCATATTGAGTGCCGTCACTTTTAGCATTAGGGAATCCGTAAGGCACAGAATCTGGCCCCGTAAGGGGAGTAACTCCTTGAGGAATAACGTGAATAACTTTTACCGCAATATTTTGACTGGGTGCTGTTACAACTCCACTTTTTTCTGACCAATAATTAATCCCAGGAGTATTTAGGAATTTGTTTCCTGCACTATCCAAATCAGTGTCTGATGTTGGCTTGTTTTTAACTCCATTAGCAATTTCAGCAAGTGAGGCAATTTCAGCTATACCTTCTTCAAGCACTGTCGCGGCAGGAAATCCCGATACTTCGCAACCTGGGGCTAAAATTAATTTGTCTGTAACTTCTAACGTTTCAAAAACTGTTGGAATTTCAATGTCTATATCAGGGTTTCCAATGTCGGAAACACTTAGCACTGTTCCAGTAGTTAAATCCTCTAATCCTCTGTTACTTACTTGTAAACCTTCCTCGTTGAATCCTGAAACGTAGCACTTACCACCAGTATCGCCCGTAAAATAATAGGTAAACCTATTATTAGCTGACATATCGCCTTGATACTGCGGCAAGGCCCGGCTATAAGAGCCAAATCCAGCCCATTCAAAGGCATGGGAATACAACCTAATGTTCGATGGACGACGGAATTCAGTTGGTTCAGCAGGAGCATCTATATACCGAAGCTCTTCCGTATCCTTAGGCTGAAGAGTTTGTGCAGGATTGCTAACTCCAATGTTAACCAGATAATACTTTAGCCCTTGATAATCGACAGCACTGACGATTTGTGCATTGATCAAAGGATCGCTTAAAGCATTTCCTAACGTTGTGCTATTTTCATCGCCACTTGTATCTTTATTGAAAATAATTATTGGCTTTGCATTTAAGAAATAGCCCTCTGGGTTAAATTGCTCATCCATGTGGACATAAGCTTCATCCCAATCGCTTGCAACAAAACCTCCATAATTGACGCGGGTAGCAGTAAAATGTTTGCCATCTTTAATGACAACATCTGCCTTACGATAATAAACAGAAGTGCTATAAGTAGAATTACCGACCGTTCGTTTTGAATAGCGAAGTTCAACCTTCGCGCCATCTACCCCGTCATCGATTAAATTGGCTCTTTGTGATGCCGCAACCGCTTGAATGTTATTGTTGGAATAAGTAAAATCATTGATCTTTTGAATAACATAATCACGAACAGGAAGCCTTAAATTATTTGAACCGGCGTCTTCAATAAGAATGCTATAACGCCTTTCGTCTATTGTTCGCGTATCAATAAACCGGCGAATATAAACTCGCTTGTTGGCAAGCGGCTGATAAACGTTTGGCTGTTCTGAATCGCCAGGGCTTACTTCATTGCCATTTTCATCCACCGCTTTAAGCTGATCCTTCAATACAATCTGATCGGGATTAACGCTTGAAAATGAAGCCGCACTAAGACGGGCTCTATAATCTGGGCCGCCTGGATTTTCTACCCATAAATAATTGTCTACGTCTAACGAATACCCATCATCAACTAACCTTGCTGGCTGGTTTGAATCTCGCTTTGCTGGTGCTAAAGGATTTACAAGGGTTAATGTTTTGCTATTATTAGTTTGATTATCAACCAAGGTTCCAAGGAATATCCTTCTTAATGTTGCCTGCTTTGCTAAGGGGTTCAAGGCTGTTTGAAACTTCCTTAACGTCCAATTCGTATCTGACGCTGCTGCGTCCCTTTGGAATCCATCCGCTAAAGCACTGCAACCGCCAAAGTTAGAATTACTATTAGTAACCGTAATTTGGGCACCAGATTCAACGCTATGATGAATTGCTTGCCCGATACAAAATACACTTACTTCTTGAATTACGGCTCCATTTATTGCGCGAACATGGTAATGACGTTTCTGAGGATTGATTCGGCTATCGTCCTGCCTAATGGATTGAAGTTCTTCAATACTTGCAATACTTAACCACGCCCCGCCTTCATACTTTTGCCAGCAGGTGGGATCATTCTGCAAACTTATTGATGTATATTGCGCGATTACGACAGACTTAAAGCCATCAACTTTGGAGCCGTCTGCAAATACACCGCCCATTCCTAATGTCGAACGAATCGACATATTGTAGATATATGGACTTGAACTGCGAACAGTATCAGTTGCAGAGGTAGGAACTACAGGAGTTGGCCCAACAATTTGATATTCGCTTGTTCTAGCTGTTGCGTAATCATTACTAACACCAGCGGCAGGACCAAAGCTAGATCGGATCTTTGCATAAAATATATCTAATTCAGCTTCGCTCGCAAAATGATGCGTATCTAAAAGATGATGGCTGGTAGTAGAATCTACCTTATCCATAAATGTTGCGCCAAAATTATAGACGCCACCCGTCATTTTAAAGATTGCGCGACGATTTGCACCGCCAGCCTGCTCAACAGCAGGAGTTGGAACAAAATCGGGGCGAATGATTGTTTTGCGTAGATCCAGCGAAATAACGCTGCATCCTCTTGGCATAATGATGCCCCCATCAACAGGATTAAATGCTGTCAATTCAATAAGCGTAGGCTCCTTTCCGTCGTCCCACGTAGGCGTTGCCAAATCCCCTGGGCCATTGTTTGCAATTGTGAGGCCCCCAGCCAAAACAATGCTTACAAGATCTCCACATGGTGCTGGATCAATGTTCAGATAATCGCGGCTCGTAATAATTCCCGCCTCGATTACTGCCCTCGATAAGCTTTTGAAAGGTGCCGCTTCTGTATAACCACATTCCAAACGCTGCAATGAAATGCGGCGCATCTTTGATTCAAATGTTCCATCGTCCTGGCTGTTATAATCTCCCGCAACAAACTTATCAGAGCCGGTATAGCTGTTGACGTAAAGGATAAATGGGGCGGTTAAAGGATCTGATCCGTTGCCAGGGCCAATAAATGGCTTACCGCCTAGCTGTCGGACAGTATCAGTAAGGACATCAATCTGATTTCGGAAAACCTGTTGGGTGCTGTCCAGGTGCCCCAATGACGCAGGTTGACCAGAACGATTTAATTCCGTCACGCTAGAAACAACTTACGATGATTCAACCAGTCTAATCTCTCCAGTTGTCACAAATTGAGCAGTACCAGCTACCAATTCTGTCGGCCTAAGATTTACGGCGGTTTGAGTAACTAAAATATCAGCGGTGTAATAGAGATCGCCAGACACAAGATCGCAATTCGCTTCATCCCCTGGGCGATTAATCATCCAAAATTCAGCTTCAGCTTTGGCTCCTTTTTCAGTCATCAACAGCAATTTCATTAGCTCTAACCCGTCTGATTCGCCATCTGGCCTACAGGCACGATCAATGAAGAATTCTGTAGAACCACCACCAGTCACTAAACTCTTAACCGAATTCCCAAATTTCTCTGCCACGCTTGTCGTTTCAACTGCTGGCGCACTGAGTTCTAAACTCCATTCGCGAACCTCGCAAAGCACCTGCCAATAGGGAGCTGGTTTACCTTGATTGATTCCACGAGGCAATAAATTCGCATTGTCATATTCAGCCGTGCCAGCAATAGGTAATTGATACAACGGCGGATCAGCACAAATACTTACCAATGTGACACTATCCCTAAAATCGGTAAATTGATAATCCCCAAGCGAAGTTTCTACGCATTGCCAAACTGCGTTTGAATATTCCAGATTGCCATACGGTGCAATTGTTAGTTCCCCACCAACATTTTTAAAATCTACCCGATTGCTTACGCCACCGGATAAAGCAGCACATCGGCTTGTATAGAAACTAACCTGCCCTAAAATATCAATGTTAATCCAATAATCTCTTGGCACACAAGGAGGGATGACATTACCTTCTGATGTATCGCCTGTTCGGCTATAAAACTGTGAGGCATTACCAAACTGTCCATCAGGATATTCCAGAAGATTTGTCTTATAAAACCTATCTTGATTGGATGTGATTTGATTTCGATTTGGGCCTAAGAACCATTTGCTACCGTAATAAGTTGCGTAGCCGTCAGGATTAGGAGGAAATACAGGATCAGGAACTGGTAAACAGTTAACGCTAATATGATCGCCGTTCCAATATCCATCACAAATTGATCGGATAACATTATTGTCGCCGTCTAACGCTTCTTTATTAATGATGCACGGGCTAGGAGCTTCCCGCTTTAAGAACAGACGACCGCCAACGCCTAAAACTGCCATTAGAAACCACCAGAAGGCTTACCAGTTACCTGGAATCCAACAGAAACAGCTTGCGCCGCTCCTACTGAAATACTTGGGCTA
>TARA_R110001592_G_scaffold217488_8_pt1 | contig 11311 bp, 11 predicted proteins | sample TARA_R110001592 | Tara Oceans TARA_R110001592 (sample SAMEA4398387) | marine metagenome | biome: Polar Biome; feature: [SRF] surface water layer (ENVO:00010504); material: water (ENVO:00002006), including particulate matter (ENVO:01000060) such as... | depth 5 m | reverse complement strand
GTTTGACAAACAGTTTAGCGGCGGCGAAACAGGGGTAAACGCTGATCAATGCTCGGTTGATATGACTCGGAAAAATCCTGAAAGCTGGCCAGCGATTCTTCAAGGTTATTGTTTTCCAGAGCGAAACTATTGAAACCACAGCGGCTCAGGAAGTAGAGTTGGTCGCGAATAAAATCGCCAATCGCGCGCAGCTCACCCTGGTAGCCCAGTTGCTCGCGTAATTCGCGGCCATACGAAAATCCGCGGCCATCGGCGAATTTAGGAAAATCGACGGCAATAACATCAAAATCCTGTATTTCAGCAGCGAGGGCTTTTGGCGATTCATCGTTGGCAAGAAATACTCCGATATTGCCCAAGGATTTGAGCGAGTCTTTATTATTTTGCCACAATCTCAGAGGCACAATATAGCCACCTGTTTTAGGTAGCTCTTCAGTATCGCGCCATACTTGCCATTCATTGGCGCAGATTTTTTGGTCTTTAATAATGTTATGCATAGGCCCGCTCCTTAAAAGGATCAATGCCAACGCGACGGAATGTATCTAAAAAGCGTTCTTCTGGCTGGCGTAGATTTACATAGGTTTCTAATACTTTCTCAATAACGTCCGGCACTTTATCTTGTGCGAAGGAGGGTCCGAGAATCGATCCAATGGTGGCATTCAGGCCTTGACTGCCGCCCAGTGAGACCTGATAAAACTCCTGACCTTTTTTATCGACGCCTAATATACCGATATTGCCGATATGGTGGTGACCGCAGGCGTTCATGCAACCTGAAATATTAAGCTCAATCTCACCTAGATCGTAGACATAATCGATATCATCAAACCGGCGTTGAATCGCCTCGGCAATGGGAATGGATTTCGCATTAGCCAGTGAGCAGAAGTCGCCGCCAGGGCAGCAAATAATATCGTTTAGCGTGCCGACGGTCGGAGAGGCGACCTCGAGCTCTACTAGTTCTTTCCACAAGGCAAAAAGATCGCCTTGTTTGACGTCCGGAAGCACTAAATTCTGATGGTGAGTACTGCGAATTTCACCAAAGCCGTAGCGCTCCGATAAATCAGCTACCGCTTCAAATTGTTCGGCGGTAATGTCGCCGGGAGCAACGCCCACAGTTTTCAGGGCAAGCGTGACAATGCGGTAACCCGCCACTTTATGTTGGTGGGTATTATGCTGCAGCCAACGAGCAAAATCGGCGTCTTCCAGAGCTAATGCCTGCATGTCTTGCTGGGGCAATGTTTGGTAGCTTGGCGGGACAAAGAATGATTTGGCGCGGGCGATTTCGTCTTCAGTAAGACTGAGGTCCCCATTTTTGATATGTGCCCATTCTTTTTCTACCTCGGCTTTAAATGCCTCCGTGCCCAAGGCGCGGACTAATATTTTAATCCGAGCCTTAAACTTATTGTCGCGTCGCCCAAGCTGGTTATACACCCGTAATATTGCTTCCAGGTAGGTTAATAAGTGTTCTGGCTCGAGCTCATCATGAATAAGACTGCCGATCACTGGCGTGCGGCCTAAACCTCCGCCGACAAACACTTTAAAGGTGGTGTCGCCCTTCGCGTTGTGTACGATCTGCAAGCCGATATCGTGCATCATTATCGCAGCTCGGTCAGACTCTGAGCCGCAGACCGCTATTTTAAATTTGCGCGGTAAAAAGGCGAACTCGGGATGGAAGGTCGACCACTGACGAATAATTTCGCAGTACGGTCGGGCGTCTTCAATCTCGTCTGCGGCAACGCCTGAAAACTGATCTGCAGTGGTATTGCGTATGCAGTTACCGCTGGTTTGAACGGCGTGCATTTCAACTTCAAGTAACTCGGCAAGAATATCGGGCACTTCTTCTAGCTTTGGCCAGTTTAGCTGTATATTTTGCCGAGTACTGATGTGCGCGTAACCTTTGTCATACTTGCGGCTAATATCCGCGAGCTTGCGTAACTGCGGCGCATTTAAGGTACCGTAGGGAACCGCGATTCGCATCATTGGCGCTAAACGCTGCACATATAAACCGTTTTGCAAACGCAGTGGCAAGAATTGCTCTTCCGTAATTTTGCCGTCGAGATAGCGCTGGGTTTGATCGCGAAACTGCGCGACTCGCTGACTGACAATCTGACGGTCAAAGTGGTCGTAAGTGTACATAGAAACCTTTGTTTTAAGAGTTTTGGCGGGCAAAAGCGCGATTCTGCTACGCGCAGCTAAAAACCGGTAGGGATTTTACGCTTAATACCATCTGAGATCACGTATTATGGTAGCAATGGTAAAGGCTAAGCCTTTAATGCGCTAACTGATTTTGTGGGTAATGCTTATACGCCATTTCGATAAAGGCAGGAGCGCGCCTAGCATCTGTGCCGATAGTCGCTGAGTGTGTGATTAAACCGTATTTTACGCGCTCGGAAGGCGTTAATTATATTGCAGCTACGAATTAATCCTAAACAAGTAATCATTTCTTGATACAATAGCGTCGATTTTATGTGCCGAACCTCGGCGTCTTTAACTCGTATTGTGAGGCTCCTATGTCTGATCAAACCCAAGAAGAGCGTGATGATAACTTTGCCGATGTCTGCGCTACCATTGCTATTTTCGCCTTAGTTGTCGGTACTTTATACTATTGGCTGAGCGGTATGCCAAGCTAGCACGCTTAGTATGTTAATAAAAAAGCCGCATTAGCGGCTTTTTTTATGGGTATTAGAAATAGGGGCTTTAGGTTATTTCAAAACTATTTGTACCACTGTAAATACGCTCGCGATAAATACACAGACAAAGATAATCGCAGTGATAACATAGTTGCGAAACCTCCCATGAGTGAAGTCTCGCTCACGGTTCTTGCTGCTCTGCACGCCAAACGCGGCAGAAATAACGCTACCGACCACGGCGATGAGACCGGGCTTTTTTACTTTATCTTCAGGTTCTTCCATTCGATGCCCCTTTTCAATAATCGAATCGTTTAGTACTTAATATAAGAACGGCCGCTAGGGATCGTAATCCAAGCTAGGTGACAACCAACGCTCCATTGTCTTCATTTCCATGCCTTTACGTTGGGCTATCGACGTAACTTGATCTTTACCAATGCGGCCCACCGCAAAATAACGAGATTCGGGATGGGAGTAATAAAATCCACTCACCGCTGCGGCAGGGTGCATCGCAAGGTGCTCGGTTAATATAATCCCGGTCTGGTTAGTGGCATCTAACAAGTGAAATAGCGTGGTTTTTTCAGTGTGGTCGGGGCAGGCCGGGTAGCCTGGCGCGGGACGAATACCCTGATAGCTTTCTTTAATAAGTTCGGCATTACTCAGTTCTTCATCCGGCGCATAGTGCCAGAATTCTTTCCGTACCCGACGATGTAAGGTCTCCGCAAAGGACTCTGCTAAGCGATCTGCCAAGGCCTTCACCATAATGGAGTTGTAATCGTCGTTGGCTTTCTCATACTCCGAGGCTAGTTGGTCAGCGCCTAAACCCGTGGTAACAGCAAAGCCACCAACATAGTCGGTAATGCCGCTGTCTTGCGGTGCAATATAATCGGCCAAGCTCATTTGCGGCTTATCGTCAGGCTTTTGAGCTTGTTGGCGAAGGTGATGAAGGGTGGCAAGCTGCGCTCCACCGTTTGGATCTAATACGGCGATATCATCACTGCCTGAGCGATGGGCGGGCCAGAAACCGATAACGCCATTGGCCTGCAGTAGCTTGTTGTTTATTAGGTGATCAAGCATCTTTTGGGCATCATCAAATAGATTACGAGCCGCCTCGCCGACGGTGTCATCTTGTAAAATCTTGGGATATTTACCCGCGAGCCCCCAAGATATAAAGAAAGGGGTCCAGTCTATGGTTTCTCGCAATTCTTCCAATGGGTAGTCTGTGAAGGCGCGCGTGCCAAGGAAGGTGGGCGTTGGCGGGGTGTAGTTATCCCAGTCCCACTGATAGGACAAGTCGCAGGAAGCCTCGTAAGTATGCAGCCGTTTTTTACCCTTGTTGCCTTCCCTGCGCGCGCGCACGCGCTCGTACTCGTCTTTTCTTTCTGCCACAAAAGCGGCCTTGAGATCTTGGCTTATGAGCTGAGTTGCCACCGCAACACTGCGCGAGGCGTCAGGTACATAAACTACGGCGTCATTTTTGTACTTGGGTTCAATCTTAACCGCGGTATGGGCCTTGGATGTGGTTGCCCCGCCAATCATCAGCGGAATAGTAAAACCGAGGCGCTCCATTTCACTGGCCACGTGCACCATTTCGTCTAGGGACGGAGTAATGAGTCCACTTAGCCCAATAATATCAACGTTCTCGCGTTTGGCAGCTTCCAGTATTTTGTCGCAGGGCACCATTACGCCAAGGTCAATAACCTCAAAGTTATTGCATTGCAGCACCACGCCGACGATATTTTTTCCGATATCGTGGACGTCGCCTTTTACTGTTGCCATTAGCACTTTGCCGTTGGCCTTCGCGCCGACGCCTTTGCCTGCTTCAATAAAGGGATTGAGATAGGCAACAGCCTGCTTCATGACGCGGGCAGATTTTACCACCTGTGGCAAAAACATCTTGCCGTCGCCGAATAGATCGCCAACTACGTTCATGCCATCCATTAAGGCGCCCTCGATAACATCGATGGGCTTAACGGCGGCCGCGCGAGCGGTTTCTGCATCTTCTTCTATATATGTGGAAATACCTTTTACCAGGGCGTGCTCAATGCGCTTATTAACCGGCAGCTCACGCCAGCTAAGGTCTTCCTTATTTTCCGCGACACTGCCGTCGCCCTTATACTTGGCGGCTATATTTAACAGCCGCTCGGTGCTATCGCTGCGACGGTTGAGGATGACGTCTTCAACATGCTCTTTTAACTCGCTAGGTAGGTCGTCATAAATTGCAAGCTGGTTTGCGTTAACAATACCCATATCCATGCCGGCTTTAATGGCGTGGTATAAAAAGACCGAGTGAATCGCTTCGCGTACCGGATTATTGCCGCGGAAGGAGAAAGAGACATTGGATACGCCGCCAGACACCATGGCGTAGGGCAGCTCTTTTTTGATGTAAGCGGTGGCTTCAATAAAGTCCACAGCATAATTGTTGTGTTCGTCGATGCCGGTCGCAACCGCAAAGATATTGGGGTCGAAGATAATATCTTGGGGTGGGAAGCCAATTTCATCGACCAAAATATCATAGCTGCGCTTAGAGATAGCCGCCTTGCGCTTGAAGGTGTCGGCTTGACCATCTTCGTCAAAAGCCATAACCACCACAGCAGCGCCGTATTTTAGACAGGAGCGGGCGCGCTCGCGGAATTCCTGCTCGCCTTCTTTAAGGGATATCGAGTTAACAATGGGCTTGCCTTGAATACATTTTAGGCCGGCCTCGATCACTTCCCATTTGGAGGAATCGACCATAATAGGCACCCGGCAAATATCGGGTTCTGTTGCCACCAAATTAAGGAATGTGACGATGGCGTGTTGCGCATCGAGCATGCCTTCATCCATATTAATATCAATAATCTGGGCGCCATTCTCGACCTGTTGGCGAGCAACGGCTAAAGCGGCGTCGTAATCATTTTCTAATATCAGACGCTTGAACGCAGCAGATCCGGTGACGTTACAGCGTTCACCCACATTCACAAACAGAGAGTCTGGGCCGATGTGAAAGGGCTCAAGCCCCGCCAATCTGCAAACCGGTTCGCGCTCGGGCAATGGCCTTGGCGCAATACCTTCCATCGCTTCGCCAATCGCTTGGATGTGTGCTGGCGTGGTACCACAGCAGCCACCTACTAAATTTAGGAAGCCTCGCTGGGCAAACTCCTTGAGTTCATTGTGCATGTCTTCCGGGGTTTCGTCGTATTCACCAAATTCATTGGGTAAGCCAGCGTTGAAATGACCGCTGAAATAGCAATCTGAAGCCTCGCAAAGCTCTTCAACAAATGGTCGTATCTCGCTGAATCTACGGCCACAATTGGTGCCAATGATTAGAGGTTTAGCGTGCGCGATAGAGTTCCAAAACGCCGTGGGTGTTTGCCCGGATAAGGTCCGGCCACTGGTATCGGGAAAGGTCACCGAAATCATAATAGGCCGCTTTTGACCGCTGTCCTCAAAGTATTGCAGTACCGCGTAGACTGCCGCTTTCGCGTTTAAGCTATCGAACACAGTCTCTATCATCAAAATATCAGCGCCGCCGTCGATCAGCCCGCGCGTCGCAGCGTAGTAGTTTTCAACCAGTTGATCGAAATTAATATTTCGGGCGCCAGGGTCATTCACATCGGGTGAAATAGACGCAGTGCGGGGGGTGGGACCGATAACGCCGGCAACGAAGCGTGGTTTGGCAGGGTTTTTTGCGGTTTCGGCGTCAGCGACTTCGCGGGCTAATTCGGCGCCAGCGCGGTTTAGTTCCTCGGCAATCTCGCCCAACTCGTAATCGTCTTGGGCGACAGCGGTGGAATTAAAGGTATTGGTTTCGATAACATCGGCGCCAGAGTCAAGATAGGCTTGATGGATTTCACGAATAACGTCTGGTCGAGTCAGTGTTAGTAGATCGTTATTGCCTTTTAAATCCTTATGGAAGTCTGCGAAGCGTGGCCCACGATAATCCATTTCCTCAAGCTTATAACTTTGGATCAAGCTGCCCATCGCGCCGTCGATAATCAATATCCGGTTTTGGAGGGCTTGAGTAAGTTGGGTGATGCGGGACGTGGACTGGCTCATGGATATCCTGATAATTAAAACAATTAAAGTGCTAAAGCGCGTCTCGGACTGTGGCCGGAAAGGGCTTCGTGGTAAACTCTGTAATTCTAACAGATACACGGCCCAGCATTGAAATTGTTTGGCAAAACAGCGAGATATACAGAGGTTATTATGTCAACAGAGCAAACAGCCGTTAATGTGACGATCACAGAGCCCGCCCAAGACTACCTTGCGGATCTCTTAACAAAGCAGGACGACGTGATCGGCGTGCGGGTGTTCATCACACAGCCAGGTACTCCAAAAGCTGAGACCTGTATTGCCTATTGCCGCGAAGGTGATATGACCGATAATGATGAGGTGCGCGATTACCCCAAATTCAAAGCCTTCTTTGAGGGGCGCAGTATTCCCTTCTTAGACGATGCGTTTATCGATTACTCAAAAGATCGCATGGGTGGTCAGCTAACTATTAAAGCGCCGAATGCGCGCCTACCTAGGGTAGACGCAAATAGTCCACTGGAAGATCAAGTTAACTATGTTCTATACAACGAAGTAAATCCTTCGCTGGCAGCGCACGGTGGTGAAGTGTCGTTACAGGAACTCACTGACGACAACTTTGCCATCTTGAAATTCGGCGGCGGCTGCCAAGGCTGCGGCATGGTAGATGTGACGCTGAAAGAAGGTGTTGAAAAAACCTTGATTGAAAAAGTGCCGGGCTTAGCGGGCGTTAAAGATACGACCGACCACAGCAACACTGAAAATGCGTATTTCAAATAGCGTCAAGCCCTAGCGCTCGACACGTCAATGCAGCCAAGCCAAGCACTTTTTGGCTTGGCTTTTTTAGAGAAGTCCAGTATGCAATTACCCCATTCGCGCACCAATATTCAGGTGCGTTTTTCTGACCTTGATATGTTAGGTCACGTATCTAATAGCTACTACGCGCAGTATTTCGATTTGGCGCGGGTGACGTTTTTTAGAAATATCGAGAAATTATGTGTTCGTCCCCATGTGCAGTACGTTGTCGCTAGCGTAAAAATGGATATGCTGCGGGAGATTCGTTTCGACCACAATGTGGTGGTGGATACCTGGTGTTCAAAGAAGGGCAATAAAAGCATGACCATTGAGCATGTTATCTATGCCAATGGTCAAAAAGCGACCACCTGCCAAACCGTACTGGTGGGCTTTGATCGTGAGACTCGCAGTTCTACCGTCTTGCCAAATGATTGGGAAACGACGGACCTCAGTGGTGTCGTACCACCGTCAATAGCGACTTAGCCTTAAACCGCATGACAATAGATACCCTAAGCTGCTATTGCGGTAGTGCTAAACTTTACGCAAATTGTTGTGCTCATTATTTGGACGGCGACCATAAGCCGCCTACGGCTGAGGCGCTTATGCGATCTCGATTTACTGCGTTTTGTTTAAAAGATGCGGACTATTTATTGGCAAGCCTACATAAAGAGCCTCGCGCTAAGGAAAGCCGCAAAGCATTGTTGCGCAGCTTTGGTACTACCCAATGGTGCACATTGAAGGTTATTCGATGTCAGCAAGGCCAGCAGCGTGGTGAGGTCGAATTTGCCGCTTTTTATCTTGATGGTGAGACCGGCGGCCAGCTCCATGAGCGCTCGCGCTTCGTTTTTGAAGAGGGGTCTTGGTTTTATGTCGATGGCGATATTTTGCCGCCTATTTCACTGGCTAGAAACGAAGCATGTTGGTGTGGAAGCGGGCGTAAGTTAAAGAAGTGTCATCCGGAATAGGGGCGTCGAATGTCGGTCTTAAGAGTGCTTTCCTATAACGTACACAAAGGTTTTTGCTCAGCTAATCGGCAGTTTCTGCTTGAAAAAATTCGCCAAAGTATCCGTGTCGTTGATGCCGATGTTGTTTTTTTGCAGGAAGTCGTTGGTGAAAATACTCAGCATGCCTCACAGATTGATGGCTGGATTGACGAGGGCCAATTTGAATTTCTTGCCGATACGGTTTGGCCGCATTTCTCTTACGGTAAAAATGCGGTATACGACCATGGTCATCACGGCAATGCCATTCTAAGTAAATACCCCATCATCAATAGTGAGAATATAGATATCTCACTATACCGCCGTTCGCAGCGCGGATTGCTACTTAGTCAAATACAGCCTGGCATATATGTTATTTGTGTACATATGGGTTTATTGGGCTGGGAGCGGCGCCAGCAGTTTAAACGCTTAATGAGGGTGATTGAGGAAAAAGTTCCGGCAGACGCACCACTTATCATTGCGGGTGATTTTAACGATTGGAGCGGCTCACTGCATTCACGCTTTAAAAACAAGCTAAAATTGCGCGAAGCCTCAGTGCAGGCGAACGGTAAGTTGGCAAAGACATTTCCTGCAAAGCGGCCGGTATTGCGTCTGGATAGAATCTATTTTAGAGGGTTTGAGGCGTTGGCGGCAAAACGCTTGAGTGGTGAGCCTTGGCGATCATTGTCTGACCATTGCGCTTTATATGCAGAGCTAGAAATTGAGGTTTTACGGCGGTAAGCCAAATTTTGGTCGGAGGTGGGTGGAAAAAAGCCCCTGGAGTAGGGGCAAAAAAAACCATGCATTATGGTTGTGAAGCACCTAGTGTACGCATCTAGTATTATAACGGATGTGGTATATGGTGCGGCAATGGTCAGTCCAAAAAAAAGCGCCCGAGGGCGCTTTAAACACTATACCAAAATTCTTACCGCTTACCGCTTACCGCTTACCGCTTACCGCTTGCGGCTTGGCAAAACGTCTTTTAAGCGTTCACGCATGGTGCGCAGCGCGGTTTCTGTTTCTTCCCAACCAATGCAGCCATCGGTAACTGATACACCGTAAGCGAGCTTAGACAGATCTTCAGGAATACTTTGGTTGCCAGCATTAATGTTGCTCTCAATCATCAAGCCGATAATTGAGTTGTTGCCTTCAATAACTTGATTAGTCACGTTTTCGATGACCAGTGGCTGCAGCGAAGGTTGCTTGCTGGAGTTGGCGTGACTGGTATCAACCATAATATTAAGTGGTATGCCGGATTTATCCAATTCAGCTTCACATAATTTAATATGAACAGAATCATAGTTGGGGCCCTGGCTGCCGCCGCGTAACACAATATGGGTATAGGCATTGCCACGGGTGTGAATGACCGATACTTGCCCTTCGCCATTAATACCCAGAAAACGATGGGGTTTAACCGCTGAGCCAATCGCGTTCAGTGCCACTGTTAAGCCGCCGTCAGTACCATTTTTAAAACCGACAGCTGACGATAAACCGCTAGCCATTTCGCGATGGGTTTGTGACTCAGTGGTGCGTGCGCCAATGGCCGACCATGATATGCAGTCTTGCAGGTACTGTGGCGAAATCGGGTCTAGGGCCTCGGTAGAGGTCGGCAGACCAAGCTCGCTGATATCAAGCAGGAGTTTACGGCCAATATGTAAACCTTCTTCAATTTTGAAGGTGTCATTGAGGTAGGGGTCGTTGATTAAGCCTTTCCAGCCAACGGTGGTGCGCGGCTTTTCAAAATACACGCGCATAATAATCACGAGGGTGTCGCTAACTTCGTCCGCTAAGACTTTTAAGCGCCGAGCATAGTCCATTGCAGCATCAACATCATGGATAGAGCAGGGGCCCACTACCACGAACATACGATGATCTTTGCCATCCAGGATATTTCTGACGGTTTCGCGACCAAGTGAAACCACTTCTTTGGCAGCGTCGCTCATCGGCAGCGCCGCTTTTAATGCCGCAGGAGTAATAAGAATTTCCTGGGCATCAACATTTACATTTTCAATGACAGTGTTAGACATAATACTTCCGATTTCGGAGACCTATAAACTCAACTTAGCTGGCTATTCTAACGTAAAAGTATGCCAATTAAATATCCAGCACCGTCCTAGGCAGGTAAAATACGCGCAAATTCTATGGAATATTGCCCTGTGCGCCCAAATAAATTCCAAGTAAATCGTCAATCGGCTATCGCTTGGCCAATATCGGCCCTCGGGATATCAATCCTAGTGAGTGTTATTTTGACTGCTGCGACAGCCCATGCAGATGACGGTGATGATTTGCCAGTCGTTAAAATGACGCCAGAGATTCGAATAGATCAACTTCAAGAGCAGAGCTTTGTTGGGCTATCCTGCGATCAACTTGCCAGCGCAGAGGCCCACACTCCCACTGAGCAGCGCGAACTGGCGCAGCGTAAGCAAGCGTGTCTTTCCAAGTACCAACAATTTATTCCTAAAAAGGCCCTTAAATAATGGCAAAACACCGCGCCATCAATACCTTTAAGCCCGCAAAAAAAATCGCCGCTAAGCTTAGCTCGCTGCCCATAGAACTGAAAATTGATAGTTTGGCTGACGATGGCCGTGGGGTTGCGCGCCATGACAATAAAGTTGTGTTTATTGCAGATGCCTTGCCGGGCGAAACGGTGTTGGCGAAAGCATCGCGTTTACATAAGCGTTTTGATGAAGCTGAGTTACTAGAGATCATCACTGCTTCGGCGGATCGGGTGGCGCCTGTTTGTGCTATTTATGATCAATGCGGAGGCTGCCAGTTACAGCACTTAAATTACCCGAGTCAGCTTGCCTATAAACGCGCCAAGTTAGATAAAGTTATCATTGGCAATGGTGGCGCTGCCGCAGAGACGGCGATGCTGCAGGCTAGCGACACACAGTATCGTCATCG
>TARA_R110001592_G_scaffold52977_6_pt1 | contig 11319 bp, 10 predicted proteins | sample TARA_R110001592 | Tara Oceans TARA_R110001592 (sample SAMEA4398387) | marine metagenome | biome: Polar Biome; feature: [SRF] surface water layer (ENVO:00010504); material: water (ENVO:00002006), including particulate matter (ENVO:01000060) such as... | depth 5 m | reverse complement strand
TGATGTTCCAACATCATATTTTGAATATCTTTGTTGTATGAATATCTGTAAAATTTTTGTTTTGCGATGAGAAGTTCTTCGGCTCGATTAAGTTCCTCAATCTCATCATTGAGATTACAAATTTGTTTTTGGATATATTTATGTTTCACCATCCCAATATTTGCCAACGGATAATCAGAAGGAAAGCCATCTTCAAATTTCGCAAATGTAATCATCGGTTGATAAGGTTTGCCATCAATTAGTTCCGACTTGCCAACAAATTGTTTTTTACTTCCGATATGCTCAAATAAATGTTTTATCTCATCGTCTGTTGCTTTTTTGATTACGACACTGAAAACAGACATTATTTTTTTCATATAATTAAGTTGGAAATTACTTGCTTTTTTCTCTGCTTTCAAACATTTCAATGCTTTTGCCCATTCAACAGCAGACTCCAAAGATTGTATTTTATGACATTCTTTTGCTTGTTTGTAAGTTTGTGTGCTGAGGTGTTGGATGACTGTTTGCGACATATTATCTTTAAGATATACTCTGGGATATGTAAAAAAAAAATATTCAATTTTATGATATAGATTATACGAATACCCCATTTTTCGTTTTCAAGAAGTTCCGAGTAATCCAAGTTGGAAGAAGTGGCTAATATCCATAAATTCCGAGTGTGTCTTCTTCTGATTTAAATAAGTAGTCGGAACTTATACTTCTGATTTCCGAAATTATCCAATCCAAGAGTATCTGGTCTGAAAATTCCGAGTCCATTTCACGTTGAAGACTTCTGATTAGTCCATATATTTGAGAGAACAACTTCCGACTATCCATATATTTTACTTTTATCTCTCTTTGTTCTGAGTTTTTCTCATCCATCCTATCCTTGAATGTTTGTGCCAAATCTAAATATTCTTGTTCAGTTCTTCCGAGAGGTTCAACCATATAATTACTTCCGATATTAAAACTTGGAACTTTTCGCACTTATACGAAAAATGATGTATTCATATATATAAAAAAAATCTTTTTATAAAATTGAGAGTTATAAAAATATTATGATTATATACAAATATGAACATTGTTGAATTCGCAGACACACACAAAATAAAATGGCGACCTGTTATTGTAAAGGTAAAAAAAAATAATAATAATACTTATTCAAAGGAATTAATGCCGATGTTGGGGTCGATGCCAGATGTAAAACATTTTGCGAATTCCGAATGGTGTTCATCGGAGATGCTCAAATTACAAAAATTTTATAAGGCATTGTCTCAAGTTGAGAAAGACAAATATACAATCAGTTTGGATACTTCCAAGATTCTTCATTTGGATGTCGATTGGAAAGAAAATTCCGAGTATTCAGATGAAGCAATCAAATTGGTTGATGATTTATGTGAGAAGTGTCCATATTATAAATCGACAACAAAAGTGCTGGGAAAACATATTATGTTCCGACTTGATGAAAGACTTCAGAAAAAGAAAAATCTTCTCAAACTTTCGGGTCAGTGTAAATTGTATAAAGACATCGATTTGTTGAGTGGTTCGATGGGTTGGTGTCCTTCATCCAATATTGTTGAAAATTGTTCCACTTTGCCAACTTTACGATATACAGATTTACCACTCCGATTTGGAGCACCATTGTATTCGGCTGGGGCAGCGAAATTTAAACTGAAGAGAAAAAAGAAAGAAAAAGAAATTGTTGAACATCAAGAACTTAATAAAGATTCAAAAGTTTTCAAATACTCGGAACTTTTATCTCTTCAGTTTATCGATGAATATGAGAGTTGGTTGAAAATTATGACCGCTTTAAAGTCTGAAGGTGAGAAAGCCGTTGCTCATTGGGTATCTCAGAAGTCGGAAAAATTCTCTCAGTCTGATTTTGAGAAGAAATGGGAGAGTATTGACCCATCAACTATTTCAATCGGAACTTTCTATTATTACTGTCGTATATCGGATAAACAAGCATATCGGAACTTACAGAATGAAGAAATGGATAATATGGAATTCTTGGATTCTGATGACACTCAAGCAAAAATATTTCTTCGGAACAATGAAGAGAACTTGGTTTATATTGACAACACTATATTTATGTATCTTGGTAATGATGAAGGGACTGAGGGTCGATGGTTTAAGGATGAAAAAAACGAACGAGTCAAAAAAGTTCTGAGTGATTATTTATCTGGACTTCAACAAAATAAGTTGGATAATTTATACGAAGAATCTAAAGAGATTGGAATCAAGATTGATAATCTTTCAACCGATGATGCTGCTACTTTGTCGGAACTTCGTCAGTTGAACGATGAAATCGCTCATAAGATAAAACACACAGCAAGTCTTTGTGCGAAATTAAAAAATTGTGGTAAGATTAACTCCATTGCTGAACGGCTTCGCAGTTTGTTGTCTGTAAAAGACTTCCAAGAGATTCAATTTGATAAGAATCCATATTTACTTCCATACAATAATACGTGTTATGATTTGAAAACACACAACTGGGTTGGAACTCGCAGAGAAAATTACATACTTCAGACTACTGGATATAATTGGGTAATGCCAACCGATGAACAAGTTGGAACTATTCATAAATTAATTAAAGAAATATTTCCAGATGAGGAAGTTCGTCAAGAATATATTCATTATCTTGCGACTGGATTATACGGAATACCGATTGAGAAGTTCATCTTTGCTTCTGGTGGTGGTGGTAATGGTAAGGGTGTGATTAATGAATTGATGCTTGAGGTGGTTGGTAATTTTGGATATGCCGCCAATAATGCCGTGCTCTTGAATCCGTTGAAAGATGGAGGTAATCCAGCAATTGCGAATATGAGTGAAAAACGATTCATTAATTATCGAGAACCAGATGAGAAGAAATCATTAAATCTTTCAGCAATCAAAGAATTAACGGGTGGTAAGGGTATTTGTGCTCGGAAGTTATATTCGAATGAAGATAAAGTAGATTTGGTCGGAACTCATATTCTTGAACTGAATAAGAAATGTCCGATGGTTGGTGATTTGGGTGATTCCATTATGCGACGACTTCGGGATATTCCATTTGTATCAACATATACCACAGATACAGAATTGCTTAAAAATTCAAAAGAACTTAATAATGTATTCAAAGCAAATCCATATTACAAAACCATTGAATTTCAAAATGAATTTAAATATGCCTTGTTCATATACTTAACTCGGTATTGTAAGAGATGGGAAGATAAGAATGTCGGAAATACTGTTTGTTCCAAGTTATATGTTTGTCCTTCCATAACTACACGGACGAAGAATTATATTGAGGATAATGACCACATATTTATGATATTAAAACAACATTACACAAAAGATATGAGTAATAAATCTCATTACATTAAATTCAAAGAATTCTGGTGTTGGTTCAAAGATTCAGATTTTTACAGAACTTTATCAAAACACGAACAAAACAAAACATACTCGGAAAAACAAGTGGTTGAACATCTGAAGACTTCCACATCCACACGAATATTCTTTAAAGATTCAATTGCCTTCAAAAAGGCAGATGGGTCGCATATTACATACAGAAATGTATTGAGATATTGGAGATTAAAAACAACGGAAGAAGTAATGAAGGAGGCAGCGGAACAAGGTATTTCCGATGAGGAACTTGATTTTGATGATGATTATTAAAATTTTTACAGTGTTCATATTATTATTATTTTTTATATTTTATATTATATATGGTAAGATACAAAATATCCCCCAAAATTATTGAATCCGCAGATGGAGAAATGGAATGGAAACAAGAAGAAGATACTCCACCATCATCACCCGAAGCAAGAGCACCATCGCCACCTCCCCCAACTGAAAAAGAAATTAAAATAAAGAAAAGACGATTAAAATTGTCTGATTCTCAGATGGCAGCATTGGCAAGGGGTAAAGCAAGAATCGCAGATAAAAAAAGAATGAAGACTTTAAAAGAGAAAAAGCAAGAAATTGTTGAAAGAAAAAAAGAAGCGGAATTTTCATCTGAAACTATTGCTCTGAAAAAAGAGAATAAAAAAAAGAAGTCGGAAATTTTGAAAAATACCAAAGAAACTAAAATTAGAGAAAGACTGTTGGAAAAGAAAAAAAAGAAAGAATGGGAAAACGAACGAAAAGCACAATGGGAATTAATGAGAGAAGAAACACTTGAAAGGTGTGAAAATGTTGATGATTTTGATGAACTTAGTAACCATCTTGATACACTTGATGATGATGATATATTTGATGATGAAAAGATGAGAATTAAGTTAAATAAAATCTATGATTTATATAAGTATGTCCCACAAGCAGAGCAGCCAGAAGATGAAGAAGACACAGAAGAATGACCAAGCAAAGCAGCAATACGACCCAAAGAATTTTCAGATATTGCCATTAAAAAAACTAGATAAAGAAGAAGTCGGAGAAGTCGATTTTGAAATCCTACCCAATGCTCCGTTTTTGGCATATGTGATTGGAGCAGTAAAAAGTGGAAAAAGTTTATTTATGGCAAATCTGTTTTTTAATCCAAACTTTCCATATAAAGAACTATTCGATGTGAAGATACTTATTTCCAACACAGCATACAATGACAAAATAATGAAACCAATCTTGGAACAATTCGATTTTGTTTTCACAGATTACAATGATTCACTTTTAGAAGAAATAATTCAAATGGTTGAAGATGACCAAAGTAATAGTAAATATTTGTTGGTGCTGGAAGATATTATTGGTAATGTAAATGTAAAGAGAGCGGGTGGCACAATTGACGCATTAACTGGACTGACTACTAAATATCGACATATTGGTAATGAAGAGCAAGAAGGTAAGATTTCAATTTGTATCATATCTCAGTATTTCAAATATCTCAATGCCATTCAAAGAATCAATGCCTCAGCATATTTTTTGATGGGGAATTCACCCGAAATTGAATTAAAGAAAATGTCGCAAGAATTATCAGTCTTTGGTGGGTCAGAAAAGGAATTCATCAATATATACAAACAATCAAAACAAGAACCATTCGATTTTTGTTTTCTGAACATTCAAGATTTAACAGCACGTCGGAACTTTGAAGAACAACCATTATGGGATACATCCAAAAAAACTTCCGATGTTAAAGAAAAATCTACAAGTTCTGATGATGAAGAAAATAAAAATAATTCAGATGAAGAAAATAAAATATAATCTATTTATATACAATGGCATATTTCAATCAGTTACAAGGATATATGAGTAATCTCCAAGAAGGAATAAATCACGAAAATGATGTAAAACAAGAACAAAGTGATAAAAAAGCATCAACTATTGAAGATAAATTTAATTCAATATCTCAACAAGCAGAAGGATGGGGAGGGGCACTCACGGGTGCGGGAACTGTTTGGAAACACGGTCGTAAAGTCTTCAGAACACTTCAAAGTCAAGGTCAAGCAGCAACTGACGCAACAACGAACTCGGTGGCTACTGGTGCTGGAGATAACGTTATTGCTGGTGTTCAAGGAGCACTAAATAATGTTTCCAACGCCGGTGCTCAATTTGGCAATGCTATTAATTCTATTACGGCAAATTCCACCGCAATCCTCGCATCCACACAAACCCCTGCTCAAATTGCCGCCGCCGCTGCTTCTGCTGCTGCTGCCCCCGTCGCTGCTGGTGCTGCCCCCGTCGCTGCTGCTGCTGCTGCTGTTCCTGCCGCACCAGTAAGTTCTGGCACAACACTCGCCGCCCAATTTCAAAGCACGGGAACTCTATCAGTTGCCAGAGGCGGGGTGGTTCAAGGTGGCATCCAAGGTGGCGGAAGTTCGGGGGTAAATTTGGGTAATGTGATAAATGCTCCTCCACCACCGCTGGTTGCCGCCCCACTACAGAATACAACACCTATACAACAAAACATAACACAAACTCCAACACCTAATCAAACTCCAACACAAACTCCAACACCTAATCAAACTCCAACACCTAACCAAACTCCAACTCCTAACCCAAACGCCAATGGCAGTGCTGGTGGCAGACAAGTCGGAGACGATTTGCTGAACGCTGGTGGTGACACAGATGAAATCGCAAATGTAGTTGGTGGAGTTGCTTCAAAAGTTATGGGAGGAATGAATGCCGCCTTGGATGGTATTCCCGTGCTGGGAGAAGTAGTTGGAATCGGAAGTTTAATTGGTGGATTGATTCACGGATTAGATAAAAAAAAAGAAAATGCGGCGGTGGGGAGGGCGGATACATCAGTTGGTGGCACTGTTGGCGGTGGCTTGGATACTAGTGTGTTCAAGTCCGCTACACTCGGTGCTAGTGGTGGTGGCTACACTGTTTAACACATTGTTAATATGTTTTTTAGATTTAATGTGAGTCTTTTTAGTTGTCCAAGCATATATTTTATGGCAATCATTACAAAACCAAGTATCACCCTTTCTTTTTTCTTGATATTTTTTGTTCCGAGCAAGTTCTTTCTGATGATTCTTCCAATAATAGACTTTCTGTTTTGCCGCAAATAAATTACTATTTTTCTCATATCTTTTTTTATGATATTCAGAAGGACTTTGATTCGGAACTTGTTTATTGATTAAACACAAACCAGTGCCTTCTTCATCGTGATTATCCATATATTCTCTTTCTCTACATTTTAAATTATATCTAGTTATATTGTGAAGAATCTCTATAACTTCAAATTTTAACTCGCCGTCTATATACATTGTATTACATTTATTATATTTTCCTTTGTGAGAACGCCTTCTTTCTTTCCAATCTTTACAAGACCCATAATAAATCTTGTCATCTGTATCTGACCAAATTTTGTAAATATATCCAACATCGAGATGTTCATTATTTGAGTTCATTATATAATAAACGTATAAAATAAAAATTATAATTAAACGTATCCAACTTTAATCCCAAGTAATCGTTAATGGGTTTTTGTTGGATGCCTTGATTCGAGTTTCATTCTTTTTTGCTGCTATTTCACTATTCTTAATATGAATTTTAGATTTTATATGATTTGGTATATGTCCTCGACTTATTTCCCTCTTACAAATTTCACACATCATTTTCTCTTTTAACCATTCAGTATATCGCCTCATATATTATTAAGAAATAAATTATTCTTAAATAGATAATGCCGAGATATTCGCAGATATATGATTACTTCCGATTAATGATTCAAGATTTGTAATTGTAGCATAAAATGCTTTTTGTTTTCCGATTTTAATATTTAATGGATGATTCATATCTGAGTGAGAACTACCAACAAATATTTTAGTAATCATCTCTTTGTATCCAGTATTCAAATCTTGTTCAAATAATTCAACAGAACAAGCAGTTGCCATATGAGATGATATGTGAAGAGCCTTGACTAATAATTCTTCTTTGTGATTTGTTGCGAGGAACAAACATTTAGAAGTAAAATGTGTGGATTGAAGAATACCGAAAACTGTTGATGTTCCCGTTACTTTAGCAGTAATATCACCAGCATTAGTATAACCAGAACCACTACTATACACAGTAATTTTATTTACAGCACAAAATAAATTAGTTCCAGTAGAAATTCCAGAACCAGTATTTACAATGGTAGTTCCATTCATATTAAAAACACAGACTTGGTATTTTCTTTTATTGCCATCGGAAGTATCAGCAACTAATCCTTCAACTCTTATTTGACGAGCACCAGCCCCCGTATTTCTAACATCGGCTGTGCTAGTTGAAACAATATCCAATGCTGTATTTGCTCCAGCACCATCGCTTATTTTAAAGGCAATTAACTTTCCAGATGCTCCAAGAGTAAAAGTTCCAACGGCGGCGGCATCATCAACTGCTCTAATTATAGTGTTATTAACACGAGCAGATTTATCTTCAATTTGAGTATAGATAGGTTCTACAATTTCTTTCAATGACATTATATTAATTTAAGATATTTTAATTTGAAAAAATAAAATATATTAATAATATATAAAATGTCTGTCGCCGAAAATTCTAAATTTATTGCCCTCGTTGCTGATAATGGAACTGAATTTACTTCCGAACAAAAAGCAATCTTTACAATTCATCCAGATATCGGATTTGTTAAGGGAAAAGATTCTTATTTGTCTTTCGATATTCTTAATACTTGCCCCAATTCTCGGGTCTGTTCTTTCCCCGCAACCGCTGGTGCTTCTTCAGTCATCGACCGAATGGATATCTACTCTTTAGCAAATGGTCAATTGCTCGAATCACTTACTAACTACAATTTATGGTGTGGTATTGAAAATCAATATTTACAAGAAGATAATGCTCAGAGTCAAATGAAAAACGGAACTGACCCAGAGTGCCGAGCATTCTCTTGTAGTCAAACTGCTGCCTCAAAAGCAAATGTGTTGGTGGAGCGTGGTTATACTGGTGATGACCGAAGCACTCTTGACCTTGGTTCTATGCTTTTCAGTCAAATTTCTTCTGGAAGTGGTGTAGTTAGTGGAACTGACCCAGATACCGATATGGATATTGAAATGTGTGCCAAGAAATTTGCTGCTCGGAAGTATTGTATTCCACTTAAGTCTGGTATTTTCTCTCACTTCGGTATTTCGGAAAAACTTACTCCTATTCTTCTCTTCGGTGGTCTTCGTGTTGAAATTACTTTTGCTGAAGATAAAAAAGTTATGACTCGATTAAATGTTGCCAATGGTGCTTCTCTCACTTCAGTGGTTAAAGCAGATAGTTTAGCAAATGGTATTGCTGTTGCCGACCTTGCTGATGGTGTCGCCGCTGGGGGAGGAAAGGGTTCTCGGAACTTACGAACTGTTCTGATTACTGGAACACAAATAACAGACCCAGCAACACTCGGAATTGTTCGAGGTGCTAAGATGGTTGCTCAAGGAACTGGTGGTGCTTCTACAGCCGTCCAGAATTTCACAGTCGAATCAGTTCATCGGGAATTATCGGCAACTGTTGGCACTCCTTCAGCAACTGGAGCAATTACTATTACAGTTATCGCCGACGCAACTTCTGGTGGCACGAAAAAACTAGTGGCATCAACTGGTGTCAAGATTTTCTTCCAAGACGATGCTACTCAGAGCACATACAAATTGAAAAATGTAGAACTAAAGGTATTACAAGTTATTCCACCACAAAATATGATGAAAGGAATGATTAAGGAAAGTCAGTTCGATTACATCTCGTGGGATTGTTTCCTTGATAATCTTCCACAGAGCAGTCTCAGTCATCAATCTGATATTACTTCTGTTGCTTCAGCAGCAAAATCGATTTTCACCCACTACGTATCGGTTTCTAATGAAAATAATAAATATTCGCAGAATTATTACACTGGAGTTCCACCACACAGAAGTTTCTTACAATCAGTTCAATATTTTATAAACAACAAACTTTATCCACTCAAAGCATACAATCCAGATGCTAAAGCAGACAAAGTGGTTAATATGAATGAATTGGTTAAAGCATTCAAAACCATTGGTAAAGATGTTAAAAGACTTGGTGAATGCCGTGCTGGAAACATTTGTGATTATACCAACACTTATTTACACGCTCGGGAATTAGCACGAGGCGAACAATTTGTTTATAATCTTAAGGACGCTGAACCACAAATCCGACTTACATTTAGTAATTCACGAGACCAAGCAGTTGATACTGTTACAGTCGGAAATACCCGTATTATACACTTTGTATTCTCAGTTAAAACTATAATGGTTAATAAAGATAATCTCCAATTAATCTTATAAGTTGAATTTTTTTATAATTAAAATATTTTATTAATATATAAAATGCCGATTGAAAAGAATTATTTTCAGATTTCGCCTCTCAATGATAATCCACTTCAAAGTTCTGGTGCTAACGGAGTTGCTGGTGGGTTCTCATTCAAAGAATCCAATCCAATAATTAAATTTAGTCTTCCAGCAGTTGAAAAACTATTAGAAACAAAAACATTAGTTCTGACTGGTCAATTTATTGTCAAACAACAAGATACAGATGAAGGTTTCAGAGACCCGACTTATGCCGATTTAGAAAATGATAATGGAGCGGACATCGCAAAAGAAACTGCTTGTAATATTCCAAATCACGGTGGAGTTCATAATGTAATTGATAAAGTGGTAATTCAAACCAAAAAAACTAATACCGAATTAATTAACATCCACAATTATCCAGCATACTCATCGTTGCGAGAAGCATATACCAATTGCGATGAAGATTACTTGTGGGGTGTAGCAGCAAACCGAACACTCGCACAAGGTAATCACGCTGATACAATTAATCGAAGAATTCAGATTATTGCTGATAAAACTGCTCAAGACCTCAAAACAAACAACAACCGAGAAATCGGTGTTCCATTCTCACTTAAATTAGATATTGATTTATTCCAATCTGGCAACATTCACTTAGGTCAAGCATACACCAATGGTCTTATGCTCACCATACATCTTGCTCCAGATAGTTCTGTGTTGTTCCAGAGATTCAGAGATAAAGGCAATCAAGTAGCAAATGATTTAGCAAATTCGATGTATTGTCTTCGAAATCTTAAATTGGAGGGTCGATACATTGTTCCTTCACCACAAGAACTTAAGGCATACCAAGCACAGATTCCACTCAACTCACAACTCAACTTACTCAATGATATTCACGCTGACCAAGATAATATTAGTTATACTCCACAACTTAATTCAGTAAAAGGAATGTGTAATTTATACTTGGATAAAGACCAAACTAACAATCTTGCTTACCAACAAACAAATTTCCGACTTCCAGTTGGAATGAAACAAATTGAACACAAAAAAGATAATCTCAGATTTCCATTTACATTCCCACTTAAAGTCCAACCAAATTATGAAAGTCTTGTAGAACTTGGTTCTGGTTCAATTGACCCTAGCCAGATGCTTAAGAGAGAAAATATTATGGGTGATGTTGAAATTCGAAAACATTTTGAAAGAGCATTGCTTGGTGGTATGGAAGCAAAACGAAGTTCAGCAAATATGGCTCGAACTGCGAACAACTTAGAAATGGATTACAGAGACCGAACTAATGGTATTTACACTGCTGGTAATGATGGTTATGTTGAAGGAACTGCTGTGGCTGCGACTAACGGTGTCGGAAATCAATTATTTCCAGAATTACTTGGTCTTGGTGTTGATTACACATATGGACTCGGAAATTCTCTCAATTACATTAACCGAGATTATTCCAACACTGTTCATTCTGGTGTCAATGCTGGTTCTTTGTTACTTCCAGTTGATAGACGTAATAAGTCGGAACTTGTTCAGACATTTGTTAAATACAATGCCGCCCTCAATTTACAGACTCTTGTGAAAACTATGTAAAAAATTTCTCTTTTATTATTAATGTGGGGATTGCTAAAACGAATCGCTTGTAAGATGACAA
>TARA_R110001592_G_scaffold32024_3_pt1 | contig 11319 bp, 5 predicted proteins | sample TARA_R110001592 | Tara Oceans TARA_R110001592 (sample SAMEA4398387) | marine metagenome | biome: Polar Biome; feature: [SRF] surface water layer (ENVO:00010504); material: water (ENVO:00002006), including particulate matter (ENVO:01000060) such as... | depth 5 m | reverse complement strand
CCGGTCATGATCGACGGCGTTGCCATCGGCAGCACTACTCGCCACAAGGTCTCAGCCTTGGTTGCACCCAATGCCAATGAGCCCTCTTTCAGCGCGCGAGGAATACGCGCCAAGCCCTCTTCGGTGGCAACAATCACTACTGGTAAGGTCAGCAACGCCAGCGTAATCGATGCCCAGAGCAAGCCGGGCGAGCCAAAGACTGGAGCAGGCGAGGCTTCTGGATAAAACCAAGTATCGATATTGGCGCCAAGAAAATAGACAAAGAAGCCCAGACCAAACACGCCGTAGACAATCGAGGGCACGCCAGCGAGGTTATTTACCGCAATTCGCACAACCTGCGTGACTGCACCCTGGTTGGCATATTCGCGCAAATAAATCGCGGCGATTACGCCCATCGGCGTCACCATGATGGTCATCATCAAGACCATTAACACGGTGCCAAAAATAGCTGGGAAAACGCCGCCTTCGGTATTGGCTTCTCGCGGATCGCCAGATAAAAAAGCCCAGACATTGTGGCCATAGACCGCTAATTTCTGGAATACATTGAGATTGTTAGGCTGAATAGCTTGAACAATTTTGCTCACCGGCAAAGTCAGTTCCTGGCCTTGTCCGGCGGTGAGTTGCACGCTGTCGCGATTCGCCTGTAACTTCAGTGCTTCGAGCTTTTCCGATAATGCCCCGTAATTTTCATTCAGTGCCGCACGCCGTACCACTAAGTCGGCTTTTGCCTCCTCGGTAAGCTCATTGTCTATCTGCAAGCGCCGCTCTTCTAAGCGCAGCTTTTCAATGCCGTAGTTTATTTTACCGATGTCGTTTTTCTCGATATCGGCAATTTCCTCTAGCAGCACATTGCTGCGGTCAATCCGCGCCTGCAAAACATCCCAGGCAGCGGCACCTTCAGCCACGATCTGGCCATTTTCACTCACCGACTGTAGGCGACCGTAAAAGTTGCCCCACTCCTGTCGTTCCAACGCAACGATGTCCGTGGGATATCGAATATCGCTTAAGCCATCAGCAAAGACCCAGCGAAAATCGGCACCGGTAATGTCGCGATTACCTAGCTTGAGCGATATACGCTCAATTGATTCTTTATTGGCGGGGATGACTAAGCCTGCCTCTCGCAGCCGCGTAGCGGTATCAAACTTGCTGTCGTATATCTCACCAAGGACGATTTCAGTTTGAGTGCTGCCAGGTGCCGAATAGCTGGCCTGCATAACATCTGCAGGCCAGAAATGGCCTAGGCCGCGCACAGCGATAAGGCTCAAAATGCCTACCACCATGATCAGTGAGATCGCTACCGTGCCAGCATTTAGCCATACCCAGGCTTCGCCAGACTTGAAGTATTCGCGTGTTTTCATCTGCGTATTCCTTACAGCGAGCCGTATTTTTTACGCAACCGGGTGCGAATCACCTCGGCTACCGTGTTGAGAATGAAGGTGAGTACAAACAGAACCAATGCTGACAAGAACAGCACTCGGAAGTGAGTTGAACCTACTTCAGCCTCGCCCATTTCTACCGCCACGTTGGCCGACAAAGTGCGCATGCCTTCGAAAATATTCCAGTCCATGATGGCGGTGTTACCGGTCGCCATCAGCACGATCATGGTTTCGCCAACCGCGCGACCGAGGCCGATCATCAAGGCCGAGAAAATGCCCGGCGATGCCGTCGGTAGCACCACGCGAATGAGGGTTTGCCATTGCGTCGCGCCCAAGGCCAACGAGCCATTAGTGAGATGTTTCGGCACCGCAAACAAAGCATCTTCAGCAATGGCGTAAATGTTTGGAATTACTGCAAAGCCCATGGCTAAGCCGACGATAAGTGAGTTGCGCTGGTCAAAATTAAGCCCAGTGCTAACTTCTAGCCAGGAGCGCAAATCGCCACCAAAGAACATGTTTTCAATCGGCTGCGAAAAGGCAAATGAAGCGTAGCCAGTAATCAACAGCGGCACGATCAAGATCATCGGCGCCCAACCATCGGCAAAGGCGCGCTTCTCTAGCGGCAAGCGTGACCATAAGCCACCGACGAGTACGATAGTGATTGGCGTCAGTATTAGTAGGCTGAAAATGCCAGGCAAATTGTCTTCTATGGTCGGAGCCAACCAAAGCCCAGCCAAGAAGCCCAAGATGACCGTGGGCAGAGCCTCCATCAGCTCAATCGTCGGCTTGACCTTGCGGCGCAGCTTCGGTGACATGAATACGGCGGAGTACATGGCGCCAAAAATGGCTAACGGTGCGCCCAGTAACATGGCGTAAAACGCGGCCTTGATGGTGCCGAAAGTCAGCGGCATCAGCGATAGCTTGGACTCAAAGTCAGCGGTACCAGACGATGATTGCCAGGTATAAGTAGGCGCCTCATATGACTCATACCAAACCGGCTTCCATGTCGACTGTATAGAGATATCTGGATGCTCAATCTCAAGCTTCCAAAAGCTATAGGCATTGTCGGTCTGCACCATAAGCCCAAGCGATCGCGCACTCATTGCCACTGTACGTATCGGCGATGTTCCGGCACTTTCTTGTAAAATTAAACGATTAGATGTGGTGTAGTAGTACGACACATTGCCGTTGGCATCACCCGCGACCACACCTTTGCGGCGCGCCTCAGGTGCTAATGCGGTGATAGCGGCGTCGCCCAACTTGATGCTGCGAATTTTCTGCAAATTAAAGCTATCGCTGCCACTGCTAGAGTCGCGCACCATGAACCATTGCGCGAGCTCACCACTGCTATCCCCAACCATCAATGACACATTGCCTTGTAAGGCTACGACGGCAGTGACATCGGCAGTCGGGCCTGTCAGTGCCACTTCTTGCGTGTAAATCGGCTCATTTCGCACATTGAACACACTTGCGCGATTTCCATCATGGAAAACATAAGCCCAATTGCCATCTTGACCGACAATAATTTGTTGAACATTGCGGCCGGCATAAGGCAGGTCTTCGCGCTCAACTTCCGTAAAGTTGCTGTTATCGGCGTCATCATCACCGAAAGATAGTGATAAGCCGCTACTAGCCTCAGCACCGGTTGAGAAGCTCAGACGCTGCACGCGGCCTTCTGCAAATGCTGTAACCCGAAGGTCTTCATCATTACCGCGAACATCAAATACTTGTAATGGTGCGCCATTACGATCAACAGTTAATGGCGTCTCACCGTATGGAAATGCGAGAGAAGTATTAATAATGCGGCTGTTATTTGGGCCGTAACTGATGTCGTACTTTGGCTTGGCGACTAGGAGCTGACCATTACTCAAACCAATACCCACCAAGCCTGACAAGATAGGCCCACGCTGCACGTGAGCGATACGCACTTTTTCTGGCAAAGGCAGCTTCGTGGCAGACTCAATTTTGCCTGTTTTCACATCCAGAATTTGCACTTGGCCATCGGCCAATACTCGAATGCCAGACTCGTTGTATTCATCAGCATCCAAATACAGTGCTACCGCCTGTGTCTGCACAGGGGCCTTTTTTTCTAAATCCGCGCCACTAAATAGTGGCCAGACTTCAAAAACGAGATAGAAGAAAATAAGACAAATTGCGGCAATGACGCCAACGCCGCCGAGGCCGATAGTCAGATTTGCTAAGCGGTCTTTAAACTCGCGCTTGCGTCGCATGCCTGCCGTATTTACCGAGGTAATCTTGGTATTTTTCATGTGCTCAACCTAACGCCAGGCCCAAGATTAGGCCCTCATGATTGGGCAAGAAGGGCCCGAAGGCCCCTCTTGTTTACATCTACTGCTCGCTTTTAGCTTACAGATCCAGCATTTTCAATACTTTAGCAGCTTCTTTCGCAGGCATTGGGATGTAGCCATCCTTTTCCACAACGCTTTGGCCTTGCTTGGAAAGCACCATTTTCACGAACTCAGCTTCCAATGGTTGCAGCGGCTTGTTTGGCGCTTTGTTGACATAAACATAGAGGAAACGAGCCAGCGGATACTTACCGCTCAGCGCATTCTTCTCGTTGGCGTCATAGATTTCGCCATCTTTGCCAACTAGCGGCAATGTGCGCACGCTTGATGTTTTATAGCCAATACCGGAGTAGCCAATACCATTGATGGAGCTACCAATGGCCTGAACTACAGAGGCTGAACCTGGCTGTTCGTTGACGTTGTTTTTGAAGTCGCCTTTGCACAGGGCTTTTTCTTTGAAATAACCATAAGTGCCTGACACCGAGTTACGACCGTAAATTTGCAAGTCGCGCTTGGCCCATGCGCCGGTTAAGCCGACATCGCCCCAATTATTCACTGCTTTATTAAAGCCACACTTACGCGTGTCGGAGAAGACGGCATCTAGTACTTTCATGTCTAGGTACTTGATGGGGTTGTCTTTGTGCACAAACACGGCCAAGGCATCGATAGCTACCGGCACGGCTGTGGGCTTATAGCCTTTAGCCTTTTCAAAGGCGGCGATTTCTTCACCCTTCATCATGCGCGACATAGGGCCTAAGTTAGCGGTGCTTTCGGTCAATGCAGGTGGCGCTGTTGACGAACCAGCGCCTTGAATTTGAATATTGATGTTGGGGTAAAGCTTTTTGTAATCCTCAGCCCACAAGGTCATGAGGTTGTTTAGCGTGTCGGAACCAACGCTGGTTAAGTTGCCGGCAACACCGCTTGCTTTCGTGTAGCTGGGCAGCGCTGGATCAACTGCGGCTTGAGCCGACATACCAAAGGTTAAACCTAAGGCGGCAATCAGTACTTTCGCTTTCATCTGTCACTCCACTAGAGACGGTTTGGTTTCACGGAGCGCATGATGACAATGAAATATGACGTAATGATGACAGTTGGGTGTCGCTGAATTTTTGTGCGCCTCTGAGCGGTGCTTATCACTTGCCACTAGGCGCATACATTTGCTCAATGACAGCTGCTTAGCTGCAGAGTACTCTTGCCCACAAACATAATAAGAGCCTTCGGAGACTTCCTCATGCCTCGCGACACCGAAAATCACCCAATGCCCCGCGGCACGCTCTGCCTGCAAACAATCGCTATGCCTGCCGATGCCAACCCTAATGGCGATATTTTTGGTGGCTGGCTAGTCTCGCAAATGGATTTGGCTGCTGGCGTTGCCGCACGCAAACGCGCGAAAGGCCGTACTGCAACCGTAGCCATCGATGCGATGGTTTTTTTACGGCCCGTGAAAGTTGGTGACATCGTTGGCTTCTACACCGAAGTGCTGTCTACCGGTCGCTCATCGATGAAAATCTTGGTCGAAGTCTGGGCTGTCAGTGACCTGACAGGCAACCATACCAAGCTCACTGAAGGCCTGTTCACCTTCGTCGCCATCAATGATCAGGGCCACACCCGCGAGCTTTCGACACACTAAATCTTAGCCGCTAGCGACCCTTATCTGCACCACTGGCGGCCTTAAAGCACATCAGCCCTTGCGTGATAGTCTCGCGTATTGCGATACCAGCCACTTGCTGCCTAGCTCGCTAAAGTTGACTTGAATGCGAGCATTCGGCCCACTGCCCTCAAACGCTAAAATCACACCATCACCAAAGCGCGGATGATTCACCGCCTGGCCTAAGCGCCAGCCACTACCATCATCATCGCCCAGCGTTTCTTGCTTAAAGCCAGATGAGCTTTGGCCACTACTATTTGAGGCAAAGCCTGAGCCGCCGCGAAAGCCCGCGCGCATAGGTGGCGCTTGCTGACGTACTGGTGCCAATAAGGCCTCAGGGATTTCACCCAAAAAGCGCGATGCGACATGGTAACTTTCAGTGCCATAGAGTCGGCGCACCTCGGCATAGCTAATTACCAACTCGCTCATGGCGCGAGTAATACCGACATAGCAAAGACGGCGTTCTTCTTCGAGATTATTTTCCTGCAAAGCCATTTCGTGCGGAAATAAACCTTCCTCCACACCGGCCAAAAACACCAATGGAAACTCCAGACCTTTCGCGGCATGTAGCGTCATCATTTGCACGGCATCTTCGAATTCACCAGCCTGCTGCTCGCCAGCTTCGAGCGCGGCATGATCTAAAAATGCCGCTAATGGCGACGGTATTTCCTCGGCTTGCGCATGATCATCAACATCGAACTCGCGGGCGGCGCTAATCAATTCACGTAAGTTTTCTACGCGAGCTTGACCCTTCTCACCCTTCTCTTTTTCATGATGCGCGACTAAGCCACTTTGCTCGATCACAGCTTCAACTATCTCGCCCAATGATGCGCCCTGTGTATTGGCATCGAGATTATCGATCAAGGTTAAAAATGCTTGGATTTTGCCGGTGGCGAGAGCGGGTAAACGGCGTTCGGCTACCACTTGCTCAGCAGCAGACCATAGGCTCACTTGCTGCTCACGTGCGAGCTGGCGAATCATATCTAGGCTTTTGTCGCCGATGCCGCGGGTGGGCGTATTAACCACGCGATCAAAAGCCGTGTCGTCTATGCGTTGCAGTAGTAAGCGCAAATAGCCAACGGCATTTTTAATTTCCGCGCGCTCAAAGAAGCGTAGACCGCCGTAAATTCGATAGGGAATTTGTGCGCGCAACATGGCCTCTTCGAGTACGCGCGACTGGGCATTGGAGCGATACAAAATCGCCATATCTCGGCGTGCTACACCGCTACGAAAACGCGTATCGATGAGCTTGGCGATGTAGTGCGCCTCGTCGAGATCGTTGAAGGCGGCATACACCGAAATCGGCTCGCCTTCACCTCTATCGGTCCACAGATTTTTACCCATGCGATCGCCATTATTAGCAATCACGGCATTTGCCGCCTGCAAAATAACTGAGGTCGAACGATAGTTTTGCTCAAGGCGAATCAGCTCAGCGTCGGCATAATCGCGCTGAAACGTACGAATGTTTTCAATGCAGGCACCGCGCCAGCCATAAATACTTTGATCGTCATCACCGACTGCCGTGAGCATACCGCGCTCACCAGCGAGCAGGCGCAGCCATGCGTATTGAATGCGGTTTGTGTCTTGGAACTCATCAACCAAAATCATGCGAAAGCGCGCTTGATAATGTTTGAGAATGTCGTCGTGCTTGAGAAATAACTCATGGCAGCGCAATAAAATTTCGGCGAAATCGATCAGGCCACCGCGTTGACAAATGGTTTCGTAAGCGCTGTAAACACGCAGCTGTGTTGCCGTGTATAGGTCGCCATTGTGTGCAATGTGCGCAGGTCGGCGACCTTCTTCTTTATTGCCATTAATGAAGCTTGCCGATTGCCGTGCTGGCCACTTTTCTTCGTCGAGCTGCAACTCTTTCATCACCCGCTTAACCACGCGCAGCTGATCATCCGAATCTAAAATTTGGAAATTTTGTGGCAGACCCGCAGCCTCGTAATGCGCGCGTAAAAAACGATGGGCCAGGCCATGAAAAGTGCCAATCCACAACGGCTGCGTGGCAATGCCGAGCTGCTGCTCAAGCCGTGCGCGCATTTCATGTGCGGCTTTATTGGTAAATGTCACCGCCAACACGGCAAATGGCGACATAGCAAAGTGTTGGCAGAAATAGCTAATGCGCGATGTTAAAACGCGCGTTTTACCCGAACCAGCGCCGGCTAAAACCAATAAGTGTTGGCTGTCGCAAGTGACAGCATCGCGTTGTGCGGGGTTGAGCCCGTCTAAAAGATTAAGTTCATTCATGGGGCTATTGTAGACCAGCGCGAAGGTCGTTTCCGCGAATGTTCAGAGAATGGTAAGGTAAGCCATTGCAACAACAGAGCGCCCACTCATATGGGCGACCGACGAGGGCCGTCATCCATGTCACGCTCAGCCATCTCTGGCGACGCTACCGAGCACACAAATGCTCCCTCTCGCCCTGCGCCACTTGGCCATAGCGAGCGTTTGCGCACGACATTGCTTGCGCAAGTGCAGCGTCAACTGCCGCGCTTTCTCATCATCACTTCGTTGTCGGTGTTATTAGCGGTTTGGATACTTTGGGACTGGCCTTACGCCAGCAATAAAGTCATCGCATTGTGGGGCGGCAGCTTTATTGGCTTTTTAATTTTTCGTGGCTTTTTGATCTGGGGCTTAAGCCGAAGTCCTCAGCTACGGTCACGCTGGCTAGGCACTATTTTAATAGCCACTGCCGTATTAACGGGCGCATTTTGGGCCTTCGCTTTAGTTGCACTCAACCCTCGCGTATTCCTCAATGGCGAGCTGTATGCCGACATTACTAGTCGACAAATTTTGTTATCCGCTCTTCTTGGCGCTCAAGGCATCACCGCCCTCGCTGCCTATGCTGGCCATTTGCGCGCCTTTGTTGGCTTTACGCTTACCGCCTTTCTGCCCGCAGTGGCGTATTTGCTACTGCATCCAACGTCAACGAGCCTTATGGTGTCGACTATTGGCACGGTGTGGTGGGTCTTTCTGATACTCAGCGCTCGCTATCTTAATCGCATGGTCAGCGACGCTATTGTGCTGCGCTTAAGCAATGAAGATCTGATTTCATTCCTCCGCGATACACAAGCCCGCACCCTAGATACCAACCGTCTGCTAGCTCGCGAAGTGAATACTCGCGCTATCGCTGAAACGCAGCTGCAAAATCTGAACGAAGAGCTTGAGCAGCGCGTAGCGCAGCGCACTCAGGCACTGATGGAAAGCCAAGAAGGCCTAACTCTCGCTATCGAAGCATCAGGAATGGCGCTATGGGATTGGCATATTCTTGACCAAGAAATCACTCATACCAACTTAGAGCCATTACTTGGCTGTGAGGGCATTGGTAATCGCAAGCTACTTGATGCCGCTAATGGCCTAGTTCATCCCGACGATATTCGCTTGGTTAAGCGCAATATTATTCGCCATTTACGCCGTCGCACGCCGCGCTTCGAGGCACGCTATCGCATCAAACACGCGCGCGGGCACTGGGTTTGGGTGGAGGATCGCGGCCGCGTGGTGAACTGGACAGCACAAGGTAGGCCAGAGCGCATGCTTGGCACTCGCCGAGACATCACCCGCGAACGCGAAGCCGAAGAAACCCAGCGCAAGCTCGACTATTTAGCTAACTATGATCGCCTTACTCAGCTGACTAATCGCCGCCAGTTCCGTAATCGTCTGCATGCTGCCATAAGCGATGCCCGTGATTCTCAAACTCGCGTGGGGCTGATATTCATCAACCTCGATCGCTTCCGCCAGGTCAATGAGTCGCTAGGCTTCGAGGTTGGCGATAGTATTTTGCGCGAAACCGGCCGTCGCCTCACTGAGCTGGGTAGCAAGCTCGACACCTTGGCGCGCATTGGTGGTGACGAATTCGCGCTGATTTTCCCCGATGTTCACAGTAATGATGATCTCGAACGCCTGAGCGAAGAGGTCATCGGCAGCCTGCGTGCGCCCTTCCGCATCGGCGATCATGAACTACTGTTGGGCGCATCCCTAGGCATTTGCGAGTTCCCCGAACACGGCCGTGAGTTAGCCATTTTAATCAATCACGCCGATCTCGCTATGCAGCAAGCCAAGCGCTTAGGCGGTAATCAATGGCGACGTTATAGTCCAGATATGCGTAGCGCCACTGTTGAGCAACTACATCTAGAAAACAGTCTGCGCAAAGCAATTTTCCGCGATGAGTTTATTGTCCACTACCAACCGAAACTATCGCTGGCCAGTCAGCGCATCGTCGGCATGGAGGCATTAGTACGTTGGCAACATCCAACTCTGGGCCTTTTGCATCCGGGCAAATTTATTCCATTGGCTGAAGAAACCGGGCTGATCTCGGTTATTACCGAGCGCGTATTGTCTCAAGCCACAACTCAGCTGAAAGCATGGACCGATGCTGGTCTTGGCAAGCTTCATGTGGCCGTCAATATACCGCCACAGCAGCTGCACAAAGGTAATTTGCTACAGCTGTTGGAGCAGGCGCTCGATGATAGCGGCCTAAGCGCAAAGCAACTGGAAATTGAGCTAACTGAAACATCTCTGATGGATGACCCAGACTTGGCCATTAGTTTGTTCAAGCAGATTCGCCGCATGGGTGTGAGCATAGCCCTCGACGACTTCGGCACCGGCTATTCGTCATTGAGCCATCTACGCCGCTTCCCACTCGATATTCTAAAGATAGACCAGTCCTTTATCCGCGATGTTGGCACGCAAAATGAAGATGGCGCCATCGTACGCGCCATCATTACCATGGCACATGAGCTTGGCATGAAGGTGGTTGCTGAGGGCGTGGAAACGCGTGAGCACTATCATTTCTTGGAGCAAGAGCGCTGCGATATCGTGCAAGGCTATTTGATTAGTCGGCCGGTGACTGCCGAGGCTATGGAGCTACTACTACGAGAGCAGGCACTGGCAGAGCGCCAGCAACCTTCATTTTTAAGCGGGATAGAGCTGTAAGACGACGTGGGTGCCAGTGATTTTGGCACCCACGCATATCTGCTCTTATTCTACTGTGACCGACTTCGCCAAATTGCGCGGCTGATCAACATCAGTGCCTTTGGTAATCGCCACGTGGTAAGACAAAAGCTGCAATGGAATCGTGTAAAGAATCGGCGCAACTTCATCGGCAACAGTCGGCATAGAGAACACCTTAATGCCAGGCTCTTCGCGTACATCAGCATTCTGATCGGCAAAGACATAGAGCACGCCTGCGCGAGCTCGAACTTCCTGCAGGTTCGATTTTAGCTTATCGATGAGATCATTTTTCGGTGCCACGGCGACTACTGGCATGTCTTGATCAACTAATGCCAACGGGCCATGCTTAAGCTCACCTGCTGGATAAGCCTCGGCATGAATATACGAGATTTCCTTCAGCTTCAAAGCGCCTTCCATCGCTACCGGATACTGCGTACCGCGGCCTAGAAACAGCGTGTGATGCTTATCTGCAAACTCATCAGCAATGCGCTCGATAGCAGGATCCATCGCTAATACTTGATCAACCAAAGCTGGCAAGCCCTGCAGTTGGGTAACGATATCTTGCTCGCGCTCGGCGCTCAAATTGCCTTGCTGGCGACCTGTCGCTAGCACCAAAAGCATCAGCGCAACTAACTGCGTAGTAAATGCCTTAGTCGACGCCACACCAATCTCGGGGCCGGCATGCGTAATGAACGCCAAATCAGATTCGCGCACCAAGGTGGATGTCGGCACGTTGCAAATGCAAAGTGAGCCCATCGCACGTGACTTAACTTCACGTAAAGCGGCCAAGGTGTCGGCGGTTTCACCCGACTGTGAAATGGTTACTAGCAATGTGTCGGCAGGCAGTACCGTGGTGCGATAGCGGAACTCGCTCGCGACCTCTACGTGACAGGAAATACCCGCAATCGCTTCTAGCCAATATTTCGCCACAAAACCGGCGTGATAGCTTGTGCCGCACGCCAAAATTTGAATATGACGCGCTTTCGCAAATAACGTCGCTGCTTGCGGGCCAAAAGCATCAATAGCCACTTTG
>TARA_R110001592_G_scaffold319322_1_pt1 | contig 11325 bp, 11 predicted proteins | sample TARA_R110001592 | Tara Oceans TARA_R110001592 (sample SAMEA4398387) | marine metagenome | biome: Polar Biome; feature: [SRF] surface water layer (ENVO:00010504); material: water (ENVO:00002006), including particulate matter (ENVO:01000060) such as... | depth 5 m | reverse complement strand
GATGGTAGTGAGAGTTGGGATGGATTTAATGACTTAAAAAAATCAGCAGCCCAGTTCAAGAATAAGGTTGAGCAAGCACTCAAAACGTCTCAGGACGGAACTCACCTGTGGGTCACTCACGACACCATTCTTGCGGCATTTTCTGCTAGAGTTCTAGACGAGCCTATAACGATCAACGAATGGCCAGAATATCTTAGTTTTTTATCTGTAGATCTTACCTCAGAAGGACAAACTAGGTTTCAATACAAACCTAATAAACGTTTATCTATAGATTAGTCGGTGAGCAATTATCTTGTCTGTGAATGATGTTCGATTTGTGCTCGTTGCCAGTGGTATTTAGTGCAACCGAAAATAGTCGCTTTCAACAAGGAGTCATTAGTATTCCCGCATTCTTATAATGATCGATTTTATTCGAAAACCTCATTTGTAAGCAGGTTGTTTTAATTATTTATATTTGATAGATTTGTTTTAAGCTTTATCACAGGCTCTAAAGTCTGATAATAGTATTAATGCATGAAACTCGTGAGGGTAAAATGCAAGGCTGGCAGCCTTTCTATTAGATACTAACCTTAGGTTGTATGGTGATATTAAATTGGGGTAATCCTATGAGGATGCTCTGTTCGCAGGCAGAAAGCCATTATCTGGCATGCGGCATCAATTTTTTATTGGATATAACCATGCCTATTAAGAACGCAAATCGCACCGCTCCTGCTAATCAGTACTACAAAAACACCTCTTTTGAAACTCTAGCCGCTAGTTGGTTTACTTATGACGGTTGGGAAGTTTTTGTTCCCATGATCGACCATGATATGAAAACAGACTTGCTGGTAAGTGATGGCTGTAGATTTTATCGTATTCAAATTAAGACAGTTGAAACCAATGATGAAAATCACGTTGTGGATAATAAATGGGGCGATGTAGATATTGATTATGTGATTTATTTTTCTAGAACGTCTAACTGGGGTTATATGACTAAACCTTTTAAACAACGCCGAAAGCGCTTGAATTCTAATGAACACATACGTTTTCATCAACATCACAAGCAGTTTATCAAGGCTTTTAACTCTATTTAGTTTAAACTTTGTGCTTATAGAAAGCGGTTACCCGACATTTAGAAAGGTACTGCTTTTTCTCAACTTCACTAGTTATCGCAATTTAGAAACTGGCTAAATTATCCTGAAAGAAGTCAGCAGCCTTATGTCTCGTTTGCGGACGTAATTGGCACTAGAGAATAAAATTCCGATCAGTTTTCTCAAAAGGTCGGCTTCTGGGCATCTTCGTGCCATATTCAGTCACCTGAATGACACTATCTGACTGGCTCCTATCTATTTCATTCGAGACATATGTTAAAGAGCTGTAAGCGAGATTAAAGGTCCATTACCGAGGTTTCTGATGCCCGAAAAGGCACTTGCGTTTTGTACCAGATTGCGGCTCAGGCACTGTTTCACGGAACTGACCACAATCGCCCTTTATTGCAGGCCGCTGCAGCCTGTGTCGATTGCATGGTAAGCTATTCTTTTGAGTTTGAGGTGGTCAGGTAGAAAAACTGAACTATTATTTCAACTCAATGGCAACAGTCAAATCTATTTCTAGAATAGGGAACCCATATTACCATGAGTATAAAAAAATTTACGCAGACAGATATTCGCAATTCAATCACGCATAGAGTGCTGTTTTATTTGCAAGAGAAGACGTCGTCAAAGAACCCAATATGGCGAGATTGTACGCTTCGATTTTTATACGAACTTTTTATCTTAATGGAAAGCACCCCGTCATTCGTTTTGGATATCAAAAAAGATGATGGTTTGCACATTTACAATGGTTCAGAAAAGATAGTTTATTTACACTTCAGGCAACGCCACTTTCTTGCTCACTGCAATAAAGATTATCTTTTGTCGAAAGTCGGCAGTAGCCTATTTAGCAGGACCCACGAAGGTTCTTGGCCACTAATGTGGAAAATAGACAAAGTGGAGGAGGTAGAGGCGTTACTTGACTACTTGCGGTCTTTACCAAGCTATACTCCAAGTGAGCAGGAAAAAGCATCTCGAACGATTCCTGTTTGGGTTCAGCAGTTTGTGATAGAGAGGGATTCTGGAGTTTGTCAGAGTTGTGGTTCAAACGAAAATCTATGCTTTGATCATATTTTGCCCTTTTCAAAAGGAGGTGCTAGCGATCATCCTAACAACATCCAGCTGCTATGTTCAAAATGTAATTTGGAAAAGTCTGCAAATTTCTGGCCAGTAAAAATATTGGGCTAACAGTATTTCAATCCGCTAATGAGAGAAGGTTTTTATGTCAGTTTGGGGGTATTGTAGTTTAGTTTTTAGAAAAATTATCAGCTTCAATGTTTACGTTAGTGCATATTTTTCTGCCATACTGTCGACAGTAGACTTCATGATATTACGTAATTTTGTGGGTTTCACTACTTCAATCTGATCTCCGAAACTCAGAAGCCACCAGATAAATTCTCGATGGATATTTTCTTCAAAGCTGACCTGGCTGATACCGTATTTGTCAACTTCGCCTAAAAAACGGGCTCGGCCGCCCATACGTTCTTCCAGTAAATAACGAATATTCGGCGTAACTTTCAAGACAATTTTTTCTTTAACGTACGCTTGGTCGTTGTCACTTAAAAATGCACCATCATCCAAGTATTTTTTCAGGTCAAAGTCTTTCGCAATTTCAGCTTCTTGATCAAGGATGATGGGACACCCGACAATACGCATCAGATTATGATGTCTTAGTTGCGTCCGTCCTTCGGGTTTCGCCACTAGGTACACAATGCCATTCCGCAATACGATGCCATAGGGTGCTGCAACAACAGTATATTGTTTGTCATTATGGCGTTCAGAGTACTCATACTGAACCATGCGTTCCATGATTAATGCTTCCAAGACCGTTTGATAGATCAAAGAGTTTTGCGTGTCTGACAAGTACGATAGACGAGCCCCATAGCCTTCAGGATAGAAAGCGACTCGTTTAATCATACGTCCGTATGTTTTCGCGCCATTTTCAGCCAAGAAAGAATCTGCTTTATCGAAATAATCATTAATGTCATTTACAAGACTTGACGGGAATACCTGATGCAATACTTTTTTAGCGATAAGCAGTGAAAGTGCGGTCGGAACTGTCAAGGCATTGGGAATATGATAGCTAGCGGGTAATAAATAGCGTTTAGGTCGGGAGTCAGTTCTTTCTTCCAAGACAGGCAAAACATTACATAGATCGGTTAAGGTGCGGTCTATTTTTTTTCGCCAAGCATCCATACTCCTTTTTTCATTTTTGACTTGATCTCCCAAGGTAAAAAGTTCGTTATCTCGACAGACTCTGATCAATTCTGGCAGCGAAGCGCCTTCTGGTCTTTTTTGAATTTCCTTTAGTAGAAAACGCTCGTCGGTGCTTAGTTCGTATTGCGAAGGATTTGCTGATTTTGTGCTTATGCTCATACCTTAGTTACCAAATTGTCGATCAATAGCCACACAGCATAGCAAGTGTTTGACCTATTGCTAAGCTATAGGTATTAATGGACAAGATATGTCCATTGGGAAGTGTACTCTGATTTCGGGTATTTATACTATACCGCTGGCTGGAATTTAGGGCCTGTATAATGTCAACGTAGTTTAGACACAAACCAGAAAATAGACTTGAAGTAGTTAATTACTCCTTCTAATTACTATGATGTGAGAATGAATGTTCACTGCCTATCCAAGGAAACGTTAATGAAAGTTCACTGCCTATCCAAGGAAACGTTAATGAAAGTATCTGATCGAATATCAAGAATCAAAGCCATTAAAGAAAACCCCCGACGTCTAAATACAAAAACGGCATCGCCTAACGAGCGGTTAGCGGCTATCAATCAGAGAGGGTTCAGGCTAAAAATCCAACTGTTTAACCGTTTGACAGAGTTTTCGACGATTATAGACAGTCAGCCCTCGCGAGAAGAACTGGCGATCATTGTTCTCGATTCAAACGGATTTTATTTGGATCAAATTGCCAAGTTGATACAGAAAAAAACCGTGGGTGAGCAATTGAGGCTCTGTCGGCAACTGATTGAAGATACGCATTTAAATTTTCCTATCATCGAGGGTTCGCATAAGAGTCAGTCTGAGCTGCTGAATTCTATTAAGAGATACTTCTCCATCATGTCAAGAAATTTTAAAAATCTGGATAATTGGTCGTCTGAAGAAAAGTTGTTTGCGGTTAAACAAGACGGCCATGCTATTCAATATTTTAGACAGCAGGCGACCGAAGATATAATGCTTGCGGCGGTAAGCAATGAGCCAAAATCCATTACCCATTTTGCGGAAAATGCGTCTTCTGAGATTCGTCTTGAAGCAATAAGGCGTAATCCCAGTGCAATCAAGTATTTCGCTAATCCGACCCTTCTGAATGGAGGCATTGGATTAGTTGATAGTCCTGACCGACTGGCGCCTGAACCACCAACGGAAGAGGAATACCTGTTAGCGTGTTCTCAATTGGCTATTTGGCAAGCCAAAATCTACCTAAATCGCGATTTGACCCAGCTTGAGCGATTCCTGTGTAAGCTCTACGAAGGTAAAGTCAGTGAAGCAATCGGCAATCAATTGTCGCCTGACGAAAGAAAGCTGGCGATACAATACAACCCCCAAGCGATACAAGCATTCTATTGGAATGCCTCAAGAGAAGAGCGGGAGTGTGCCCTTGCCCAGGATTTATTCCAAGCGGAAATATTGTTGGAATTTTTGACAGCAGAAGAATGTTGCAACTTGCTAGACGAGGCAAAAACAAAAATTGAAAGAGTGGTAAGTGAGCCGGAAAACAAAAGACTCCTTACTCTGTCCTGGCTATTGAAGGCTCGATTAAATTGCTATTGATAGAGCCTGATCTAATGTTCAATGTGACTAATGAAAACTTCAGACGGTATTTTAAAATGTTAAAAGTTGAAGAACTAAGCAATACGTTAGAAAGATGCGCTAACAACATTAATAACAAAGCAAGTAAACGAGTCGAACACATTGTTCAAGAAGCTTTGATGACTTCTCTAGGTGGTAAAGCCTCTAAAGAGGTTCCTTTGAAGGAAATTGGAGCTGAACAGGCTTGGGGGGGAGTTAATGGCAGGCTTGATGTGCTTCACGAAGGCCATGGAATAGAGATAAAGGTTGTCCAATTCCCACGCATTAAAGCCGTGGCATCAAATGCATTATATGACATTGGACAGATTTCATCCGATTATTGGCGACTTCGATCTGCTACTGGATTAAAGTCATCGGAATTAGTAATTCTATTACAAGGACCCCTTGTTGGTTTCTTTACGAAGGAAATACAGGTTTTAAGGGAGTTTCATAATAGAATGTTTGTCGATTTTGAGACATCAACTCAATTTGGAGAGCTCTCTAAACAGGTTAATGCCTTTAGAGAATGTCAAAAGGCCGCAATTATTGAGATGGGATTTGATAAACCGTTTAATCGTGCAAATGGAAAAAAAATCGTCACTCACAAAGGGTTAGCGTTACTGTCAATACCAGTAAAAATATAGACTGAGTGGCGGCTAATTCTTTTGGCATTTGAGCATTTCTGAATGATTTAGCATAGGTTTTTGCAGTAGTGCGGATGTAAACACTGCTCAAACCCCTAGTTATTTGCCGCAGATGAAAATAATCCGTTTTTAAATATGAGGCAAGCTATGAGTCATTTCACATATCACCCCGCCGATTTAGAGCCGCTCAACGGAGCCACTCGATTGCTTGATGAGCTTGGTTGTTCACCTTGCACTGACCTACGATGTGCTAGTGAAGCGTTCACCTTGCTTGCCTCCGGTGCCGACGTGCCAGAGCGTTTACGTCGCTACTACGGAAAAGTCGGCAAGAAACTAATGTTGACAGAGTCGCGCCTCAAGAAATATCTCGCTTCGACTGCACACGAAGGAGAAAAGTTGTCATGGCGCATTCGATCAACGTTTCCTCGCAACAATTTGACTGAAGAAGATTTGTGCAAGCTGAGCAAGGTCAACACTCGACTTCAAGACTTAGAAAAAATCCTTCAAGACAAAATTGATGGAATGCTTGAGCGCATGGAAGGACTAGACCCTGACGGCGTGGAATGGGATAGCTGGGATGGCACTGAAATCATCCTTTGTCTAACTTTCAACCCAGCAAATGAGCGTCCCACGTACAACGCCGATACATGGGCAGAGGATGGCCACATGGAACCAATAGAGGTGAAAGTGAAAATCTGGTGTGATAAACGCGATCGTACTGATGAAGAACCGTGGGGGCTGGATGACAGGCAGAACCATAGCGACCTTAGCGGATGGGAAGGGGAGCAGATGCAGCATTTTCACCAGTGCTATTTATTTCACGAACTCTGGGATCATGCCGATGTGGGGACATGGGGGATGCTTAATCTGCGTTCGATCTGGATTGAAGTGAAGCCCCATCGGTCTGGGGATTTTGTGATTTGAAATTTTGAACCACCTATTGAGAGTAAGATTGAAAAAGTGATATAGGATCCTAAGATGAGGGCTGGCGGAAAAAGCATTATTTTCGCCAAAAGACCATTAACTTGCTGATTTAATAATTTACTTGGAATAAATCGGAATATTTTGAATTTTAAAAAGGATCGCTTTCAACAAAAAGTAATGGCTATTCCAGCAATACTAAAAGGTTGGCTTTTCCTCAAAACCCTTAATTTGATTTGCTCATCGGCTCCAAATTTAAAAGTATATGTATGTCTGCTTTCAAACCTATTCGAGACCTATAGTGCGGAAGCACTGTACGACAGACTTGCGGACTTCACAGGCACAAGAGCAAAAAAGTCTGATCAGATTTCTTTCGAAGGTCGACTTCTGGGCATCCTAGTGCCAGAAGCTGCCGCTCAGATTTAGATATATGAACGGCTATAAAAGAGTAATGCAGCCCTTAGCTTTTCTGAGAAATGAGCGACGATACAGGCCTGAAAAGATGAGAAAGCTGACGAAAGCCTCAGCCCATAACAACTTCTAAATTATCTTTGAATATCATTTTCTAAATGCTACTCTGACCCCGATTTCACTCAAGCTGAGGATGTAAGCATGGCGAGATAAAGCATTGGGTTCAGATTAACAGCCTAGTAAATCAATCAGATAGTTTTCTATTCCAACAAATCTAATGCACCCTCCTTATAACCATAATTTAAGCCTGTTTCTTGATTTATTTTTATACTCCACTGATTTGAAATCGATTCAAATGTACCATCATCTTTAATCTCCTTTGAGGCTAGTCGCCATTTATCGACTAAACTTTTGCTCGTATTATTTTTCGACATCATTAGATAAACATCGGAGCTTTTCGAGCGATAAACCGGCTTGAACTTTGATAGCGGAATTTTAAGCTCTTTACTTAAATAAGCCATTCCTAGAGGCTCGTAGAATAACAAATCAATTCTATTCAGCTGTAACATCCTTATATTCTGTTTATGGCTGACGGTGGTTGAGAGGTTTTTAAATCCTTGATAAGAAAGGAGCTGTTCTCTCACGTCGCCAATTACCACACCTATATGAGAAACAGACTTTGCATCCTCAAGTTTGTTAAGCGTAATCTCTTTGCTTGAGTTGCTATATAAAACCCACGGTTTCCTTAAGAGCAATGTAATCCAATGAAAATCTTCCTCGCGTTCAGGCGTGCGTGAAAATGCCAGAAGAAGCACATTGGGTTTGTCTAACGCGGTAAGAAGAGCCCTTGCTTCTGGAAGTACCTTAATTGGTGAATTGTCGCCAACTCTGTTTTGGATCTCTCTTACTATGTCTATAGAAAAACCCGTCACATGCCCATTAGAATCAATATAACTGCTGGGAGGCTCATCAACTGCGAGAATCTCAATATTATCTGCATAGGAAGAGTGTGAAAATATAAGAATAAATGCCATCTTAAGATATCGCATGTAGGTCACCTAGCTATTGTTATTGTTATTGTTAGCCTATCGGGTCTTAAAACCCATATTAAGACTAAGTAGTTTATTGTAGGTGAATTCCGAGCAAATCACGAACCTTCGACTAGAATAATAGATAATATTTTAAGCTCGGATTATGACGATGAATAATTTAAGTATAAGAATCAAATACTCAATCCCGTTTTTTATTTCAGTGCTTGTATTGGTGGGTATTGTTATTTCAAACAGTTCTTCAATGAATAAAGTAGAAAGGGACTTGAGCGTCTTTCCTGATGGCTTTATGCCTGCTATTAATGTCATTTTGAACGCTGATAGGGATCTATACCAAGCACGGGTTGCAGAACTGCAATATGTGAATGGTAGCCAAAGTGATATCGTAAAATACAAGGAGTCGTTTGAAGAGAATGCACAGCAGGCTCTTGATCGCTTTGAAGAGTACCGAACATACTTGTCTGACTACCCTGATGTATTGCAATCCCTCGATGACTTTAATCACTCATATCAAACATGGATAACTGAATCTAGAAAATCCTTTTCGTTACTCGATCGAGGCCTTAAGTCCGATGCAATTATTCACTCGAACAGTAACTCTTTTACGACATTTTCTTCATTGAGAGAACTCTTTGATATAGCTGGAGAAGCAGCATTTGATAAAGCGAAATCTCGGCAAGTTGAGATAGGAGTTGAGCTAAGCAACCATAAAGTAATGACTTGGATAATTGTGGTCTTAGCTATAATTGTCACATGTGTAATTAGCTTTTTTAGCCAACAATATTTGATATCTCGCATCAAGGAACTGACAAAAAGAATTGAAGAAATAAGTTCAGGTGGAGGTGATTTAACAAAATCAATCACGATAACAAAAAATGACGAACTTGGTGAGCTTGGAAACAGCTTTAATGGCTTTTTAGAGGTAATGAAAGCGCTCATTAAGGGTATTCGGGGGAATGTCACTAATCTGGACGCAAGTAGTGCTATATTGGATAATTCTGCACAAAGTTCTTCAAAAGCGGCTGGAGAACAACGTGAGCTAGCCGAAATGATCGCGAGTGCTGTCTATCAAATGGGGGCCGCGACAAGAGAGGTTGCAGAAATTGCTCATAAAACCTCCGTTGAAACTAACTGTGCGATGGAGCTTACAGACAATGGAGTGAAGTCTGTAAATAGCTCGGTATCTGAAATTCAGAAGGCTTTTGAATCTATAGAAAGTGCGGCAAGTGACGCAGAAAAGTTAGTAGAAGATTCTAGTCAGATAGTCAATGTTGTTGAGGTTATTCGCGGCATTGCAGAACAAACCAACCTGTTGGCTTTAAACGCAGCCATTGAAGCAGCAAGAGCAGGAGAACAAGGCAGAGGATTTGCTGTCGTTGCTGATGAGGTTCGCGCGCTTGCTGGAAAAACACAAGAGTCTACAGATAACATTCAGAAAATGATCGAACAGGTTGTAGAAAGGGTTAATATGGTTGTGGGAGGTATCAAGGTTGGTTTTGATAAAGTTTCAAGTTCAGTAAAAATTTCTAAAGAGACCGAGAATATATTGGAAGAAGCAAGCAAGATCGTTTCTCAAGTAAATGACATGTCGATACAAACCGCTGCTGCTACGGAACAGCAGACCGCTGTCAATGATGAGATTAATCAGAACTTAACATCTCAAACGCAGCAGACTGGAATCATGAAGGAATCAGCTATGGATACCAATGAGGCTGCACAGCATATTAAAGGCTTGTCTGCGAGCATTAGCGATGGAGTAAAACGATTTAGAGTTGAGTAGCATTTTATTAGATGTAGATCTGATTTTTTCCTAACGGTCGTGAAGGCGAGCCACTTTTAGGTTCACTTTGGGAGATGGCGGACTTCAAGAAACCTACCGCTTTGTGCTCTTTTCGTTAGTCCGCCACACAAAAAGTTTGGCTGAATAATCCCTATCCTTATATGTCTGCTGAGTGGCAACTTTGCGGACTTTTAAGTCAAAGGCGGATTTTCCAGCTAGTTCGAATCCTGAATTTGAAAATGTAAAATTGAGTTCGAGCCGATAAACCAAATTGCATTTTAAATATTCAATTAATCGACTATGGCAATAAATCTTTCGGTGAACAGCCGATCACCTTTGCAAGAAGATAAACTTTTTCTAAAGAGATATTAACCTCACCACGCTCAATTCTACCCACATAACTTCTATCAATTCCTGATAGAAGTGCAATTTCATCCTGAGATAATCCAACTTCCTTCCTTTTTCCTTTGAAAATATCACCGAAGGATTTTGCTAGTTCATTCATTATTAATAGCCCTAATTTAAAATAAGGACTATCTACATTTGCGGATTTAATGACCACGGACTATAATCCGCATTTATTAATTCCTCTCAAATTATCTGAGAGGTATTTTACTCAAGTTTTTAGAAGTACTTTAAAAAGGTATTTGGTATGCCCGCAATCAAAATAGCTTTATGCAAAGAAATTCATTCAATTATCACCAGAAATGATTTTGATAAATTTACGGTGTTAGAGCTAAGAAGTGCTTATATGGCATCTTCAACTTCCCAAGGTATAGATAAAAATAGTGCTCAAAGATATGTATATAGAAATATTTTAAAGTTACAGAAAAAAGGTTTATTGAATCGGAATGATTCAAAAACATCGAAGAAGACCTCTTATACTAAAACTGAACTCTTTAATAGTGCAATATTTGAAGTCAATGGTCCTTCAGACAGACCTAGCGAAGACCTGCCGGATATCGATCAATCGTTTAATAAAAAGAATTCTCCTTCAAAACATCTAATTCAAAATCTGGTTAACCAATTACAAGATTTCAATGCTGAGTTACTTATTAACCTGGGCGAAAGAGAGCAATACAAGTCTTTATGTCAAGAATACCCTCAACTAAAGGAACCGTTGCAGGAGAGCTATAACCTTGCACGAAATAATTTCCAGAAAATTAAGGGTTATATTAAAGCTTTAAACACTGCAATTGAAATTGAGAAACAAGGTCAGCGGATATAATGAGACTTCGTGAATGGCAAGCTGAGTGTGTGGATCAAGTTCTTAATAAGTTTTCTCAAAACAAGCGACATTTTCTCTGTCTTGCTACGCCTGGCGCAGGTAAAACAACCATGGCAGCTGAAGTTGCTGCCAAACTCTTTGAACAAGATTTAATAGACTTCGTAATATGTTTTTCGCCTGGAAAAATAATTAGAAACAATATTCGATGTACCTTGGAAGCTCGAATTGGGCAGCGTTTTGATGGGTTTATTGGTGCCAAGGGTGAATCATTCACATATCAATCTATGCCATCATCAGATAATAAACTCTGGCGTCTGCTCAAAACGCATCGAGTGCTCGTAATTTTTGATGAGATACATCACTGTTCGGGCGTTTCACTTGATGGTGCGAATGTTTGGGGTGAGAAAATCATTACGAATAT
>TARA_R110001592_G_scaffold60360_1_pt1 | contig 11327 bp, 9 predicted proteins | sample TARA_R110001592 | Tara Oceans TARA_R110001592 (sample SAMEA4398387) | marine metagenome | biome: Polar Biome; feature: [SRF] surface water layer (ENVO:00010504); material: water (ENVO:00002006), including particulate matter (ENVO:01000060) such as... | depth 5 m | reverse complement strand
CAAGAGCGATCCGCAACATATGGGCCAACCTTTATGTCCAGATAAAACGGCGAATTATACTGCCTAACTCGATATTTTTAAAGCTTAATTGGAAAAAATGACTAAAGCACCTTACACTCTCTGATCTTCGTTTTAACTTGCACTAAGTTGTTGAAAGCTCTTATGAACTCTGGAAACACCCCATTTAACCCTTTTGATGATAAGGCCTCGGCTTTTTCTGTTCCCAGAACGACTAGCCATTTCGATAGCGCGCTAACCGTTAGTGAACTCAATCGACAAGTCAAACGCATGCTCGAAGTTAGTTATGCACAGGTATGGATTAAAGGCGAATTAACAGGGCTTTCTAAACCTCGATCAGGCCACTGGTATTTTAATTTAAAAGATGACAAAGCCCAGATCCGTTGCGCTATTTTTAAGGGTTTTAATCAGAAGCTGAAATTTCAGCCCAAAGAAGGCGACTTGATTCTTGCTCGAGCAAAAGTAAGTTTGTATGAAGGCCGCGGCGACTACCAATTAATTGTTGAATCCATGGAACCCGCTGGCTTAGGTCAACTCCAAGCAGCATTCGAGGCACTTAAACTCAAACTTTCCCAAGAAGGTTTATTTAACCCAGAACACAAAAAACCCATTCCGTCCATGCCCAAAAAAGTGGTCGTTATTACCTCTGCAAGTGGCGCGGTGATTCACGATATCATTTCCGTAAGCCAAAGACGCTTCCCTCTTATGGAAATCATTCTAATCCCCGTGTCCGTTCAAGGAGAGAAAGCCGCACAAGAAGTCGTCAAAGCCATACAGTTTGCCAACCAGCATAAGCTTGCTAACGTTATAATTGTGGGTCGTGGCGGTGGCTCTCTAGAAGATTTATGGTCATTCAATGAAGAAGTAGTTGCTCGGGCTATTTTTGATAGTGACATTCCTATCATTAGCGCAGTAGGTCATCAGGTAGATTTCACCATAGCCGATCTTGTTGCAGATTATCGCGCCCCAACTCCATCAGCCGCCGCCGAAAAAATTACCGCTGATCAGTATGAACTGATGCAGCAACTTGATCTAACGGAAAGACGTTTAAGCTATTTATTCACACATAAATTAAAACAATGTGAAGAGCGATTAATAAGCCAGAGCAAACGATTAAAGCATCCGGGTGACGCCTTAAAAGAGAAAGCACAAAAGCTGATTCAATTCAGACAACGCATTCATCAGGTCATTCAACATAAGCTCAAATTAGCCGTTCAGCAACTCGATACCCAGAGGCATACTTTGCGCCAGCTAAATCCAATATCCAAAATCGAGCGGCACCAACAAACTTTTACTATGCAACGAGAACGTTTATTTTCATTGCAAAATAAACAATTGAAACAGCTTGAACATCAACTCGGCTTACTTGCGCAAACACTGCATACTGCAAGCCCTTTGGCAACATTAGGACGAGGTTATGCGATTATTAAAAAGGGCTCAGATTCATTATCGAACTCTTCAAAAGTCATTACCAGCAGCAAGAAAGTAAAAGCCGGTGACAAGATCACTGCCACCCTTAAAGATGGCAATATTCATTGCACGGTTGATAGAAGCATTCCTGAATTGGATTTATAAGCCTAATCAGCGCTTATAAATCATCCTCTTCAGCTTCTCGCTTTCGTCTTTGAAGTGCTTCTTCCTCTTCTTTTACAGCGTAAATTTCTTCAAGTACAGAGTCCACATCAGCATTTTCGCCATCATCAGCAAATTCACCTGTTAGCTCTGTATATGGGTATAACTCTCCGTCTTCAAATAATGCCCAGATTTCCTGAGCATAGCGCGTCTCCATTAATTCTGGAGCATATTGCGCATAATAGACCGTCATATTCTGCACATCTCGATAGAGCATTTTTTGGGCATTATTATTGGCTGCAGCAAACACCGCCTGAGGCAAGTCGATGATAACTGGACCATAATCATCAACAAGTACATTGAACTCTGAGAGATCGCCATGAACCAGACCCGCACATAACATTAACTTTACATACTCCATCATCACTGCATGATCTTCGACAGCTTGCTCAGCAGACATAGAGATATCATTCAATCTTGGAGCTACGACACCGTCTTCATCGGTAACCAACTCCATCAACAATACGCCATCAAAACAGCCGTAGGGCTTGGGAACTCGAACACCCGCTTCTGCCAAGCGGTACAGGGCGTCTACTTCTGCATTCTGCCAAATCTCTTCTTGCTCAGCTCGACCAAAACGAGAACCTTTCTCCATCGCACGTGCACGGCGGCTATTACGAACCTTTCTACCCTCTTGATATTGCACGGCCTTTTTGAAACTTCGCTTAGCAGCATCTTTATACACTTTGGCGCAGCGAATCTCTTTACCGCAACGGACAACATAAACTGATGCCTCTTTACCACTCATTAATTGACGAAGCACTTCATCGACAATGCCGTCTTCGATTAAAGGCTGTATTCTTTTAGGAATTTTCATGTTGTTTCTTTATCCGAATTAATGAATAAAACATTGAATCTGACACTTACTCAAAGAACTTCTTAGTTTTTTGTTAACGCGCCTATAATCAAACCACTGTTATACTCCATCATTTCTAAATAACCCGGAGCTAGCTCCCTGGATAGGGCTCCCGAGACTAAAGCGCCTTCAATTGTCGCATCTGTCTCAGATTCAACCACCCGAATTAAACGCTTATCCGAAATGGTTTCTGTAAAAATAGCTTTGACTTTGAGTGTACGTATCAGACGGACAATCTTTGCTAAGTCTGCCGCACTTGCCTCAGAATCTGTACTTACCCCCTGTAAGCTATGAATATGTAAACCATAGTCTCTCGCTAAATAAGCAAAGGCATTATGCGGAACAACTATACGTCTTTTTTCTTCCGCTATTCCTGATATTTTTGAGGCTATAGTATCATCTAAACTTTTCAACTTTTCTGAATAAGATCTCAAATTTCCTGAATAATAATCAGTATTATTGGGGTCAACCTTTATCAAAGCTTGTGAGATATTGTCTAGATAAACAAGCGCCGCTTTTAAACTATGCCAAGCATGAGGATCATACACACTAGCTTTGTGCTTATGATCGTGGTCATTCTCATCTTTATGGGCATCGTGATCGTCATGGCCTAAATCCATACGAATTAGATCTATGCCTTTTGTTGCTTCAACTGAAGGGCCTGTATATTCAGCTGCCGATAGCAATCTAGCTAGCCACCCTTCAAAACCCAAGCCATTTAAAATGAGTAAATTAGCATCGGCAATTTTCTTTACATCATCAGGTGAAGGCTGAAAGACATGTGCATCTTCATCCCAATCTACTAGGTTGTGGACGCTAACATACTCACCACCTATTTGCTGAACCATATCAGCCAAGATACTAAATGTTGTCACTACCTTAAGAGCCGGAGCACTACTTTGCTCAACACCACTATTTGTATCTGCAAGCGCTGTGACCGACATAAAACCTAAGAAGAACATTAAACTACAGCGAATAATTAAACCAAAACAAGCAAACTTAAATATTAAAAACATATCAACAACCATTAAAAACGAGCCAGCATTATAACGATAAGCCAAGTCATGCAACAGACCTCTGAAGAAACAGTTATGTCAGTCAGTATTTCGAACATAATTATCAATCAACAAAATAAGTTACTCAGGGTTATTTACAAGACGAATACTTTACTTTAAAGTAAGTAACCCTGAGCAACTTAAAAACATAACTTTAAGCTTAAGCGGTAAATAAACAAGCCAGCAAGCCTAGAATGACACCACACAAAAACATTTATTAAGGGAAATACACATGAGCTATACATTAATCACAGGCGCTAGTGCAGGCATTGGTTCTGTCTTCGCAAAACAATTGGCAGAGCAAGGTCATGATTTAATTCTTAGCGCGAGACGTAAAGAAAAACTAGATGAACTCGCCAAGCAACTAATTCAGCAATATAAAATCAAGGTTGAGACTTTATCTGCAGATTTAGCAAACCCTGAAGGCAGTAAAGTGCTTGCTGATGCGATTACAGAAAAGAACTGGAAAGTAAATGGCCTAATAAATAATGCAGGCTTTGGTGACAGAGGCTTATTTAGCGACTTAACGCTTGAAAGACAAGTTCAAATGATTCAATTGAATGTCACTAGCCTGGTAGAGTTAACGCATCGTTTATTACCAAATATTCGCCAACAGAAAAATGCATTTATCATTAATGTTGCTTCTACCGCAGCTTTCCAGGCTGGCCCAAAAATGGCCATTTATTACGCCACTAAAGCTTTTGTATTATCTTTTTCAGAAGCTCTTCACGAAGAACTAAAGAACGATAACATTTGTGTTAGCACGCTTTGTCCAGGCGCGACTTTGTCTGAATTTGCGCAAGAAGCCAATATGGCAGACACCAAATTATTTAAAGCAGGTGCTATGACAGCAGAAGCGGTTGTCAGAAAATCATTAAAGAAACGCAAAAAAGCGATTGTAATTACCGGTTGGAAAAATATTTTCGGCGTGTGGTCTGGCAAGTTCTCTCCACGATGTGTCACACGAAAACTAGCAGGATGGTTACAAGCTTAACAATGTGCTTAATTAAAAAACGCGCCAACAACCCAGAACAAAAAGCCCTTCGTCGCCAGCAAATTTTACTGGCGACCAGAAACCGCTTTAATTCTTGTTCTTATGAAGAAGTAAATTTAAACCATATTGCCGCTGATGTAGGCATCACAAAAGCAGCGCTTTATCGTTACTTCAGAAATAAAGAAACCTTGTTTTTGGCGCTGTTTGTGGAAAGCTTGGAAGAGTTGATTTCCTCTAGCAATGAGGAAATTCAACTCCACTCAATTGCTGAGACTATCTGTAAAGTCCTTATCAACAATCCGACCTTCTGCAAGTTAAGCGCAATTCTGCATACAATTCTTGAAAGAAACCTAACGTTAGAAGAAGCCACTGATTTTAAGTTAAGGCTCTTGGAGCTAATGACTCAGTTTGCTTCACAAATACAAGGACACCCTGCTGCACCCAAGATTTCTCTCACTGAAGCTATGGCCTTGCTGTTGCAAATTCAACAAGCATTAATTGGGGTTTGGCACATGACACACCCGACAGGCGCGATTGCAGAGGTTTTAGAAAAGCCCCCCTTAGATATATTTAAGAGAAGCTTTGAAGAGTCATTAATGGCGCATGTTCGACAGCTTGTTACCCAACTTTCTTAACAAGATAACAAGGACTATAGAAGCGCCTTAATATCAGCCGCAATATCTTTCGGTTCGGTATTTGGTGCATAGCGTTTAATTACGCCACCCTCTCTATCCACTAGAAACTTAGTAAAGTTCCATTTGATTTTTTCTGAGCCCAGTAAGCCTTTCGCTTCTGATTTTAAATACGTGTACAGCGGATGAGTGTTATCACCATTGACTTCAATTTTAGAAAACATGGGGAAAGTAACACCATAATTCAAACTACAAAATTCACTTATTTCACTATCATTTCCTGGGTCTTGCTTTAAAAACTGATTACAAGGAAAGCCAAGAACATCCAAACCTTCATCATGAAGCTCTGAGTACAAAGTTTCTAAACCGGTAAATTGAGGCGTAAAACCACACTTACTTGCGGTATTTACAATCAATAAGACCTTGCCTTTGTAGTCTGATAAAGGCACCTGTTTTCCCGATATCGTATTCACTTCAAAATCATAGATACTTGCCATGTAAAACACCCTTTTTATCTGAACTGTTAGTGTATTAACTTAATTTTCATAATTTTAATATGCGACTTATCAAACTTTTATTGTTTGATTGCCCCAACTTCATCATCGACGATACTAACGCAAAAGATTCAACACTCATACCCATATGTAATACAGAAGTGCCTTGACTTGAAGATGATAATGATTATCACTTAAGTTAAATAACAAGGAGACTGCATAATGCTAACAAATAAAGTCGCTCAATTTAAAGAGCACGATACTCTTTCTCCAAGCCTGAACATAGAGCTTGATTCACCTGAATGCTTAAAAGAAGGCCTCGGGTTTTTATTGAATCGCTATTTAGAAAATCAAAGCCGAATGATCGCTAAAAAAATAGTCATACAGCTCGAAAAGCTTCTGCAACATTCAGACTGCATTGGCTTCCCTAACGAGCGCTGCATTTACTATCGCCTACTGAAGCATTGGCAAGCAAAGTGTTTGTAGGATAAATAATCCTATCTTAGAGTCTGTCAAATAAAGACAAAGATGTAATTCTTGAATATGACGAATACGCTGCTTCTAGGGTGAATTGTTGTACCGACAGCAAACTAACTGTTTCTGCGTAATCAATAGATTCAAGCTTACTCAGTATTTCTTTGGTAAGAATCTCAACGTCTTTTAACTGCTCAGTTGTCGTTTCAATGGTATTCAGGCGGGCACCAATCTGGCTACGTGACTCTAATATAGAGGTCTCTGCACTATCGATATTTTGAATTGAACTGGCTAAGTTCGCATCGAATATAGCGCGGCCCTCAGCTGTTGGCTCAAAGTTATCTAGGGTATAAATAAACTTTTCAACCGTCGTTAATAGCCCTTGTTTTGCCGTCGACTCCACAAAAAAAGAATCCCCCACGACTGGCGCGCCAATAATTTCAAATTGAACGCCATTAATCATAATAGGGTCATTTGGCACAAAAGGCTGATTCGTTAATAGTGCGCGCCCCGTTGATTTATCAGTAATAGAATATTGATTGGCACTGGTAAATTTAACGACCATATCACTTGGATAAAATTGATCATATTGCTCTTGATCTACAATTTGACCTAAAGTAATACTCGCTGCAGGCACGGCTTTGTTGTTAGGGTTAGCTTCGGTATAAAAGGTGTTTTTATCTACTTTAATGTCCTGGAAGATTTCCTTCCCATTTTGGGTAGTTGCAATGGTCACACTAGGCCCAACCTGTACGAAACGTTTTCCTTCGTCGCCTTGGTAAACAAAGGCATCAGAAATATTCTTCTGAAAAGGCTGCGTACCACCCTGAAAGCCACTGAATAGATATTCGCCACTTGCATCTTGAGAATTCAATAGACCAGCCAACTGATCCGAGCGCTCTTTTACTTCGGCTGATATCGCAGATAAATCTGTTTTACTAAGTGCACCGTTACCCGCCGTAATCATCAACTCACGAACACGTTGGACAACTGTATTGATACTGCCAAGGAGATCATCTTGAAGGTTTAAGTGGCCCTCGGCTAATTCAACATTATATTGAAATTGAGCATTGCTTGTTAACTCTTGGTTCAATTCAAGAATGCGCGTAGACGCAACTGGGTCATCTGCAGGTGTCAGTATTTTTTTACCCGTTGAAAGCTGCAATTGTGTCTTTTGCTGTTGTGCAGTGACATCTTGAATAGCCTCTAATCCACGATTAAATAATTGCTGGGTTGATATTCTCATAATCACCTACACTCCGGTGTTTCACACCGATTTATGTTGCTAAAACCAAGGTTCTTTAAATCTATTGTTTGCTTCAAAACTCTTGTATTGAAAATCTATTGTTCATTACATGTTTACCTAAAGGTATTCAATAAAGTATCGAATAACTGTCTTGCAATAGAGACAACCTGAGCAGAAGCGTTATAGGCCGCTTGATACTGAACTAAGCGGCCTGCTTCTTCATCTAGGTTCACACCCGAAATTGACTCACGATTGTTCTCAGACTGAGTCAGTAATGCTTTGGCCGCATCTGTATCTAATCGCGCTCTATTGGTAACCGTTCCAACTTCCTCAATGATTTGAGAATACGCTTCAGCATAACTGATCACCCCGCCACCCATGGTGCTTGCTCTTTCCAATGAGGAAAGATCCAGTGCATTTCGGTTATCAGAGACACCACCCTGATTATAAGAAATGGTGAAGCTGTCCCCTGCTTTAGGTTGGCCTTTAATTTCGAATTGAAAACCCAAGTAGCTAGATGTGCCGACAGGTGCTCTTTCAAAGACACTATCGACATCGGCTGTTAAACTGATGCCATCCGATAAGGTCACATCCACTGCGCCACCCACTGCCACGCCATTCCCTGAAGAAACTGTTTGCGTGCTTGTAGGTAAGGCTCCCGGATTATATGGATCGACACTACTGACATCGACACTGTCACCGACACCGCCAACCACAATTTGTAGATTCTTACCTGTCGTCGAATGAATTTCTAATGCCGAGCCTGAACTCACCGCATAAATATTCATATTCTGTAAAATAGCATTGCCGTTAATCAAACTAACCAATTCATCTGGACTGGCAACGCTGCCTGCTGGCACAGTTAATGTCTCACCATTAATTTCAATCACGAGAGGTGAGGCGTCACCATTATCAACAAAGTTTTCTAAACGAACATGGGTATAAGCTGTTGCCTGAACACCTTGAATATTCTGTAAATTTGCCGCAATGGTTTCTGCTGAACTATTTCCAGCTATCGCCAAGGTTTGAGAGCTAAACACGCCGGTGGTAGTATCACGACTCAAAATATTCAGATTTTGAGCGCCAAAACCATTCACTAAAGGCCCAGTACTTAAAGATGGCAAGGGTACTTGAAAACTATCACTTCCCAATGCTGAAAGCTTTAACTCGCCAGGATCGGCAGAAAATAAAGTATTGGTGACACCAGGGCGATAAAGCTGATTATTAATTGGAGGGCTTAAAGGCACTGGATTGGCAGGATCACTGACGTTTAAAACCTGGTATACCGTATCCGTTAAAAATTCTATCTCCAAAGGCGGCGTCAATTGACCAGGCACTGCAAAATTAGGCAACACCTGATTTGTCTGCGGGTTAGTCACATCCAACATTTTCCCTAAACTAACCGTACCGCTCCCGGTATTACCTTCATGAGTATTTGCGCGAATAGGCGCTGCAAAAGCAATATTTTCGACCCGATCTATGACTAAACCTATATCGCTCGCACCAGTCTTTGTCGGCTTTATAGTAAAACGGTCACCCACTTTAAATGAACCGGCATCAAACTGAACCTGAAATCCATCCACTTCAACATTCGCAGGAAAAATCCCAGGAAGCATAGATTTGAGAACCGTATTACCATCACTTGACCTAACAATGATAAAGTCCTCATCTCGCGGCCCTTCAAAGCGCAATTGATAGTCACTTGCTGTTAAATCCGAGCTATCAACAATATTGATCTGAATTTGATGATCTTTTGGCTGTAAATTAAGGCTATTTGCGACAACTCGGCTTTTAGCAATTTCGGTGTCATTGATATCTACAAAAAATGCTCCACCTAAATTACTTTCCAAATCCATACCTAAAGAATGCTGTTGATTAATAGTATCGGCCAAGACTAAAGCAATTCGGCCAAGACTATTGATGGCATTACTTAAATCATTATTTCTGAACTCTAATAAGCCGCCAATTTTTCCACCTGAAAGCTCATTACTAATAATGCTAGAAACACCACTCACTTGCAGTGCAATTTCTTTTTGGTTTGAATCTGTTGGGCTAGCAACTGCTTTCATTTGAGCAGCAGAATTGCCCAATACTAAAGGCTGGCCATTACCAATAAAAACGTTTAACTGACCAGAATTCCCTTCTGGAAAAACAGATACAGTCACATATTTAGATAACTGTTTAAGCGCCTCATCTCGTTCATCAAGCAAAGCATTAGGCTGATCTCCGGCGCCTGCACCTACTGCAATAGCGATAGATTGGTTTAACTGCGCCAAACCTTGGGACAAACTATTTATCTCGGATACCGCGGCTTCTAATTCAAAATCAATGGTGCGCAATTGTGAATTCAAACGAGAATCTAGCGACTTAAAACGCGAGACTAGGCCTTCAGATTGCGTCAACAATAACTGACGCTGAGGTACAGAAGTAGGATCATCCGCACCACCTTGAAAAGCTTTGAAAAAATCACTCATTGCTGGCGTAAGGCCTGTCGTTGAGCTAGCAAGAAGGTTATCGACACTTTCTGACTGACTAAGAAAAGCACTTCTTTCTTGATAGACTGTAGTATCTGAACGTACCTGAGAACTGATAAAGTCCTCTGCATTACGACGAATTGTCGATAAACTGACACCTTGCCCTACATAGCCTGCACCCGTTAATGATGATGGATTATCGACAAAGACCGCTTCCTGACGGCTGTAGCCAGGTGTATTGGTATTCGCAACGTTATTACCGGTTACCGATAATGCCGTTTGATTCGCTCTTAGGCCTGATAGACCAATGCCTATTAAATCACCCATTTATCAGCCCTCCGTTCCTGAACCAGATGTTGTAGAAGAACGCTCTGTAGATTTAAGTGTTTCAGGACTTAGACCTTCAAAGTAACGGTCAACAATACTGCCAATCTTTTCTGCATAGTTAGGATCAGTTGCATAACCTGCTTCTTGTAATTCTTTTGCAAATTCTTTGGGCTGATCACTTAAGGCTAGTGCATCTTGATAACGACCATTGGTTCTTAAAAACTGTGCGTAATCATGAAAACTATCTTCATAACTGGTGTAAGCACGGAAACTAGCTTGTTCTTTCATGGCAATGCCTCCGCGAAATTCTGTGGTGGTAATGTCAGCGGCCTCACCTTCCCAAGTTGTATTTGCCTTGATGCCAAACAAATTAAAACTAGGCGAGCCATCTTTTTTGAGGATCGGATGCTTACCCCAACCTGTTTCCAATGCCGATTGAGCTAGCATTAATCTGGCATCGATACCTGTTTTATTCTCGACTTCTTTGGCAAAGGGATAAAGCGATGCAATAAAATCTTCTGGCCCATCAAACTTTAAGGGAAGATCCGTTTGTTTTTGCGCGTTCTCTGAAACAACATGGTTATCACTGCTATCAAACAATGCTTGGTCTTTTAGTTTTTCTGATGGAAGTTTCGCAATTAGATCATCGACTGAACCGACCGTTTCTTCAAGATCTGCTGCTTTTTGAGGAGAAATAAAAGGTAGACGTACATAATTTTCTAAACTGAAGAATTTTCTATCTTCTACACCATCATTCGAGTGACGAGCTTGCTGACCATTCAAAGGCAAACCTAGAGCTGGAATATCAATCTTAGGCACACCAGAATCTTTCGATAATTGACGCTTGATAACTTCAGCGAGACCAATACCTCTGCCAGTAGATAAACTAACCGATAGCTGACTATCAAACATTTGCTGATAAAATTCGGTTTCTGAACTTTGCAGCATATTGCCTTCAGAAAATACCTTATTGGCATCGCGCATACTCTTAACCATCATCGAAACAAAAATCGATTCGAAGTGTTTAGCGGCAGCATCTAAGGCACCATCTCTGTCAGTCTTAGATTGAAACTTTAATGATTGCAGGGCATTAATATCGTTATAGTTATCTAAGCGGTCATACTG
>TARA_R110001592_G_scaffold225319_1_pt1 | contig 11327 bp, 21 predicted proteins | sample TARA_R110001592 | Tara Oceans TARA_R110001592 (sample SAMEA4398387) | marine metagenome | biome: Polar Biome; feature: [SRF] surface water layer (ENVO:00010504); material: water (ENVO:00002006), including particulate matter (ENVO:01000060) such as... | depth 5 m | reverse complement strand
AATCAGTAGGAGAATGGTCAGCTAATCAATATGCAAATTTTGGTGCGGGAAATGTATTTGGAAATCAGACAAAAAATTGTGATGCTTTAATACTTCCAAATTGGCGAAATTGTGGAATTAGTTTTTCGGAATGGGGAAGTAGGGCGAGTGCTAATGGCAGTCTTAAAAAGAGTGGATTAACAAGCGTACAAATTGCAAGGTATTGGAAAAAATTTCAAAATGAAGTTCAGAGTTCTTTTAATAAAAGTTTATTTATTTCTTATGCTATGGAGCAAAACGAAAAAGAGTATGATGCTTCACAAACCCAAAGTGGAAGAAGCGGAGATGGTAGAGGAAATTCTAATACAAATGTAAATACCGACAGAAATGGAAACCCAACCACAAGCGAAAATGGAGGTCAGTCAAGTGGCGGTGGAAGTACAAGCCCAAAAAGAAATACTAATACGACATCTACATCAAGTGCTACACCCGAAAGTGATAATACTAAATATTATATTTATGGTGGGGTTGGTTTAGCAGTAATAGTAGGAGCGTTTTTAATTTTTAGAAAAAAATAAGTTATGCAAACAACAGATAGAAATGATAGTATGATGTCTGATTTCTTTCAAGTAGGAGGTCATTCTAACTTTGGGGGAATGATAGATAGGATTGAAGAATTAAAAGATAAAGCTATTGCTCAAGCTAAAGAAAAGCAACGACAACAAGCCTTGGAAATTAAAAAGCTAATAGAAGAAGAAGAAAAAGTTAAACAAGAAATTATTAACGAACAAAACGTATTGAAAAATCAAGTTATTGACACTCCCTCTCCACAAGTAGAAGGAAATAAAACTCCTTATCTTTGGATAGGGCTTGGAGCAGTAGTTTTAGTCGGAGCAACAATATTAATAGTAAAGAAATCATAAACATAGACACAGATGAGAGTGATAGATAAAAGTTTTTTGTCAGCAAATCAACAGTATAAATTAAGTGGCTCAGTATTGCCATTTAAAGATTGGATAAACAGAGAAAAAGAAAAAGGAGAAGTTATACCGAAATCGGGTGTTACAGATGTAATACAAGATGCGATAGAAACTGATATGATTAATAAACAAGAGAAAGAAGAAAGTAATAAATCTAAAACTATACTTGGATTAAGTAAGCCTATATTGATGTTATCGGCATTGGTAATTGTTGGAGCAGTTGCATATAAATACTATTATAAAAAATAAATGAATTATACTTTAAATAGCAGATATGAGCAAATGACACTTGGTATTAGTGTTCAATGTGCAAGACCCGTTAAACTACGATTAAAAGTAGTTGATGCAGAAAAACCATTGACATCATTTACCAATAGATACAAAACTGTTAATAGTAAATATAAGTTTTTTGTTCGGCTTCCTATGACACCAAAAACTTTGGATATTCAGCTTACTGATGATGATGGTTCTGATATTACAAATGTTGTAAGGGTTTTAAATATAGAAAAGTATGGATTAGAAAAACGTATGGATGAAGTTGATTTTAATAGTTATTCTGTTGGAGCATTTGTAGATTTTGCACAAAGGTTTAGTTTCAACGCTTCATATTTAGAGCCTAATAATTATGTAAGTGAATTGCAAGATTATAAAATAGAATATTTACCTACAATAGTTGGTCAAAATGGAAGGGAGTTGCCTACACCCGCAAGAATTAGTAAGAGTACGGGTAGAATACAAGTTTCTAAAAAACTATTTAAGGATTATACAGTACCTATGAGAATGGCAATATTGTTACACGAGTTTGCTCATTTTTATTTGAATGAAAATATTGACGATGAAGTCGAAGCGGATTTGAATGGATTATTGATATACTTGGGTCTTGGATACCCTCGTATTGATGGTTATGAAGCATTTTTACAAGTGTTTGAAACAACACCAACTTCGCAAAACAAAAACAGATACGATATTATAAATAATTTTATAACAGAGTTTGATAATAAAAAATTTGTAATGTACTAAAGCAAACAATATGTCAAGAGAAAGAATAATTAACATTCCGAGAAATAATTCAATCGATAACGTTTGGATAACTTGGTATGATGCCTTAAAAAGTAAATTTGGGAGAAAAAAAGCAAACTCATTATTTTCCGCAAATTGGGATGCTCAAAATGGAAGTGGTTCAGAGGCTAACACAACTACTTTAAGACAACATCTGCAAAAAGAAGGTAAACTTGATATTAAAGGTAGCGTTGCGGGAGAAATAAAAGATAAATTCTTTGATGTAGGAAACTTTTTGGGAGATTATATTACAGTTGGTAAATATTTAGGACTTGGATTAGGTGTTATTTTAGTTGGTGGGGTAGGATTATTTGTATATAACCTTGCTAAAGACCCCGATAATGCAGTAAGAATTGGAACTGCGGTAGCAACAAGAGGAATGTCAGAAGCAGTACCAAAAAAATAAAGATATGACAAGAAAGAATAAAATAATTTTATACGGAGGAGTATCGTTATTAACGATAAGTTATATCATTTATAATAGATGGTCGAAAAGAATATTTTATGATGAAGTTCTTAAACGTATAGGTGGTGGTACTATTAACTTTGATGATTTAAAAGTTTGGAATCCTTCATTTTTAGAAGAAGTTAAATCAAGTGGCAGACCATTTGCTGATTACAAACAAGATGTATTAAGAGAAAAATCCGAAGTATTAAGAAGTGCAATACAAGGCGGTGGTACAGATGAAGATAGTGTTATTTCTGTATTTAGATTTTTTAAATCAAAAACGGGTGTTGCACAACTTGTTTCGTTTTACAATGCGAAATATAGTAGTGATTTAAAAGAAGATTTAATAGGAGATTTAGGCGATGGTTATTTAAGTCAATTAGGCTCAATAATTAGTTTAAAACCCGATGTAATATATACACAATGAAAATAGAAAAAACATTATACATAGTAGGCGGAACTCTTGGAGGACTAATACTAACTTACTTTGGTTATAGTCTTTGGAAAGCTAATAAAAATAAAGAATTAGCAGAAAGAGGAGAAAGATTGGAAACGGGTAGTACAACGGGTACAACAGATGACAATACACAATCCTCTGATGAACTAAAAGAATCAAGGGATAGTTTTCCAATGAGAGCGGGAGCATTTGGATATAAAGTTTCTTTATTGCAGTCAGCTTTAAACAAATTAGGTGCTGATTTAACAGTAGATGGTAAATATGGTCAAAAAACATACGATGCGGTAGGAGAACACGGAGGATTGCCTTGGTATCAATGGAATTACCTATGTGATTTTCAAGCAGTAGAAATGTGTTATTTAGATAAAGACGATTATAAAGATATATTAGCGGAAGCTACAAGACAAGGTTGGAAAAAAGAACAAGCACAAGGCATAGCAAGTGAAACTTGGAAAGAGTTTGTTGAGAATGGGGATGATTGGGTGTATAACAATTTAAGAATGTAATAATGGCTAAACCTTATTTTAAACCATATATATTTCCACCGACAAGTAATTGTCAGACTTTAGATGCTCAAATAAGTAGATTAAGGGATGAGAAAGACTTGGTGTATCGTGGACAAATGGTTGGAAATAGAAGAACTGTAAAAGATTTGCTTGAGGATAAAGAAATTCAATTTGCAACTTTGAATTGTCAGCAAAAATTAGAAGATGCAAGTGTTTATGGAAGTCTTGATATACAACAAGACGAATATAAAAAGGCAGAGGATAGAATCATTGGAGAAGCCAATAAAAAAAGACAAGTTATGCTTATTGGAGGTGGAATAGTATTATTAATAGGATTAGCAATTTTTGTAAAATAAAGATATGGGTTGGTTAAAAGATGTATTTAATCCGAGTGGAGCAGAAAATGATAGGTATAAAGACCTTCTTAATCAAAAGAGAAGGGATTATCCTTCTATTTCTTATGATTTTGATTCTTGGAAAAAAGTACCACCCGCATTAAAATTAAGTAAATGTAATTCGTTGGGTGCTGATGTAAAAGAATTAAGACTATTAAAAGCGGGTAAAATCGAAGATTCAATGCTTTCAGATGGTCATAGAGTAGATGAGCGTGGGAAAAAAGTATATACGACTATATACAATGAATACAATAGTGTATATAATCGTAGGTATTGCGACCCAATTTTACAAACTGATATTGAAAATAAAGATGCTTTAGAGGTAAAAAGATTAGCAGACCAAACTCAAGATAGGATTGAAAAAGATACTGAAAAGCAAAGAACAGTAATTATTGCGGTTGGCGGTGCGGTGTTGCTTTTAGGAACAGTTATAATATTAAGAAAGCTATGATAAGTAATATAGAAGTAAATAGCATTGATAATATAGGTTTTTCAAACCCAAATAGTAATCCTAATTGGAATCAAGCCGATGGAGATAAAGAGGGTATTTATTTCGGTCAATTAGACCCAAATTGGAGAAGAAATGCTCAAGAAATAATAGATGAGCAAACAGAAGAAATGGAGCGTTTAGAAGATGCTCAAAGAAAAAAAAGTTTACCAACAGAAATACTAATATTTGGTGGTGGTGCTTTAGTGCTTTTAACGATTTTAGTAATTTATAAATATGTAAAAAAATAAAAAATGGAAAACAATTATTTAAACGCTTGTGGTTGTGAAAGTCATTCTAATATGGATGGTCAGCAATTAAAAGGCTATGGTCAAGATGTTTTAGATACAGTACAAACGGGTGCAATGGACATTTTTGATGTCGTTAAAAGTACGGGTGGATTTGTAGTAGAAGAAGCAAAAGAAGGTTATGAAAAAGTGAAAGAACAAGGGGAGAAATTAGATAAAAAAGAGAGAATCATTAAGTCTATACCAAATTCTTATTTAGTTTTTGGTGCAATAGGTTTGCTATTATATAGTATGATAAAATAAAATGAAAAAACTATTGTTTTTATTAGGGTTAGGAGGACTTGGGTATGGTGCGTATTACTATATTACCCAACAGTTAAAGTTGGCTCTAAATTGGGATTTTAAAGTTTCTGATTTTAGGATATTATCTATTACCTCAAAAGGAGCAGACATAGATTTAATAATATCCGTATTAAATAAATCACTTTTTGCAGTTGATGTAAAAAACTATGATATAGATATTTTATATAGAGGTGTTCCAATAGCAAAAGCTCAAAGTGATAACCCTTTTACTGTACAATCTGATAGTTGGTTTGATGTGCCTACAAGTGCATTTATAAATTTTGATAGTGCAAAAGGTATATTAGGAGAATTGGGAACAACCTTACTTAATAATAAACCGATTAGCATAACGGTTAGAGGGAAATTAAACATTGTATTTAGTGGTATAAATAAACAAATTATACTAAATCAAAAAGATGTTGTAGTTTCTCAAAATAGTGCTGATGATTTAGGTTTGAGTAAACCAATAAACAAAGTTAAAGACTTTTTAGATAAATTAGGAATAAAAATATAATTTATTTTAAAAAATAAAAATTATCTTTACGAGTAAGTATAAATATTAAAAAATGAAAAAATGAAAACAAATCAATTATTATTAGGCGGTGGAGTAGTCGCTCTTATATATATCTTATATAAAAGAAAAAAAGCAAAAAATGGCTCTGATATGATTCAAGATGCTATGAACGGAGATTTACCCGATGTTTCAGTATCAGATGGAGATAAGGGTACAAGCGAACCCGTTAAGAGTATTCCTACGGGAGAAACAAAATTTAAAACTTGCAAACAAGCATTAGCAGAGTTTAACAAAATTAAGATGACTTCTCGAATGACAGAAGAAGAACTATATAAGTTAAGAGATAAGATGTTAAAAGGTTGTACGGGTGCGATGCCAATGCCAACAAAACCAATTCCAACAACAAAACCATTACCAACACCAACTACAAAGCCATATTATCCAAGTAAGCCACCTACAAAGCCACAAAAACCTTGGAAGCCACCCGTAGGACAACCCGTAATAGGTTTTAGTGGTTTTAGTCAAAACAATAATATAAATAGTCAATTAGGTATATAAACAAGAAATATGATTTTCGGAAAGACACAAAAAATTATGAAAACGGGTATTTCAAAGTATTCAAAAGAGTTTGAAACAACTAAGGAAAATACACAAATACTTGTAAAAGCAAATGAAGAAGATGGAGTAAACTACACAATGTGTAATAATTGGAAACCTCAAAACGAGGTATCTTTTAAAGATATTATGGATGTTAGGGTAGATTTATTAGGTTTTGAAATGATGGCTTCGCCATTTTTAAGAAAAAGTGTTGAAATGTATGCAAAATACTACAATGCTTCAAACTCAATAATAAACCTATTCATTTTTGAAAAAAGCGATAAAATAGGAGTAGCGGTTTACGAAAATACAAAATTTAAAGAAACGCTCACATTAGAAAAACAATTTGAAAGATTAGGTATTTAAAATTATAAAATGGCAGTACAAAAAAGAGGTACAAGAGCAACTTCGGTTAGCGGAAAAGATATGACTTGGATAAAGGATAAATTGACTGAAATGGATGTCGATTTAAAACTTTTAAAACAAACTGTTATTGGAAATAAAGAATATGGTCAAAAAGGCTTGGTAGAACAAGTAAATGAGCATAGAAAATATATAGAAAATGACAAAAGCCTAAAAGCTAAATTTGTAGGTGCAAGTTTAGTAGTCGGTACTCTTTGGACTTTACTATTAAAGTTTTGGGATAAAATATTTCAATAAAAATAAAAAAATAAAATTATGAGTGGAGTTACAGTATCACAATCACAAAACATAACCTCTCCCGATGGAAATTCGTTAGCGGTATATAAAAGAGAACCTAACGGGCAGTATATCGTAAAAGATATTTATGGTCAAGAAGAATTTTTAACCTCTGCACCGATACCTAAAGTGCCTTCAACAAACGGAGGTGTTTCTATATGGATTCCTTTTTCGTCAGAATTTACAGATAATACTGCTTTGCAAGTAGTTAGTTTTGATTATAGCGGAATAGAATCAGTTGTAGATTTTAATGCACCATTTTTTATAATGGCTTCGGGTACAATTTTTTGTACACAAAGTGCATCTCCAAACGACCCAACAAAGTTTAACTCGGCATCTAATTATTATAGATGTGCTTTTAACTTATTAGCAAGATATAATGGTGGAACTTGGACAACTCAAAACTCACAAGATGAATTGCCATCATCTGATGAACCCGTTGATTTAGCTTTTGACACGGGAGAATTAAGAATTTTTACAGAAGTAGTAGGTTTTCAAGATACAAATACAAATAATCCTAAATTAATAATTACTACAAACATATCGGGTTCAGAAGCGGGGGATTGTACTGCTATCGTAAATGGTTATGCTATGATAAACTATACTGCATACGCAATAGACCCCCTTACAAGCAGTCCAACACCTACGGGAGTTCAAAATGTTCCTAATATAACAGTTTTAGGCAGTTAATAAAAAAATTAAATTAATATGGCAGTTACAGTATCAAAACCAAATAATATTTTATCTCCATCGGGAAATTCTCTTGCGGTGTTTAAAGAAGCGGGTAATACCAATTTTACTGTAAAAGACATCTATGGAGTAACGCAAGAACTAAAAGTGCTTGGAAAACCTCAAACACAAGGTTCAGAACCCGATTTAGGAAATCAAATATTTACTTCATTTTCACAAATGTTCGATGATGCTACACAAACACCATTGATTACATTTGATTTTAGTGAACTTATTAAAACGTATAAAGATAAAATTCCAAATGTTCAGATAACGGGTACTATATATTCAACTCAAAGTGCGTGTGCTAACGAAGTAGATTCTGCAACATCTAATTATTTAAGACTTGCTTTTAATTTATTAGTTCAGATTAATGCAAGTGGAGAATTAAAAACTCTTTTTAGTGTGGATGAAATTCCCGCAAGTGATGAGCCAACCTCACAAGCGTTAGACAACGCTAACCTATTTGTGTTTTTTGACTTTGCTGATATTCAAGATGCTTCGGGTAAATTTGTTATAGTTCCAAATACATTTCAAGACATTAGTTCTTTAACATTTAATACTGTTACAAATGTTACGGGAGGATTAGCTAATTTTTCAACAAGAATGAATAATGGTTGGGTAGTACTTAGTATTAACGCAAGTACACAAGGGTATTCAGAAAAACCAAGCAAACTATTAGACTTAATAAATATAAGCGTTAATGGTAATAATTTAACACCATCAGCTACTCCAATTACACCCGTTAATGTACCATTGACAGATGCAACTTTCCAAAATGCAATTAATCAATGCTTGGCACAAGACCCCGTAAATGGAAATTTTGATGTAAGACCTTATGGAACAATATCACAATGGGATGTAAGTCAAGTGTCCGATATGTCAAATGCTTTTAGGGGAGAAACCTTTTTTAACGGAGATATAACCGCTTGGGATTGTAATGGAGTAGAAAATATGTCGGCAATGTTTCAAAATGCACAAGCATTCAATCAAGATATAGGAGGTTGGAGTGTTGGGAATGTAGAAAATATGTCAAGTATGTTTAACAATGCTGATTCTTTTAATCAAGACATTAATCTTTGGAATGTTGCTAATGTTGTAAATATGTCCAATATGTTCAATAGTGCTAATGCTTTCAACCAAGATTTGAATAGTTGGAATGTAGCTACTGTAACAGATATGTCTAATATGTTTAGTGGTGCTTCATCTTTCGATGGTGCAATAAGTAGTTGGCAAGTGGATGCGGTAACGGATATGAGTTTTATGTTTGCTAACGCAAGTGTATTTGACCGACAAATTACTTTTTGGAATCCTATTAACGTATTGAATATGAATTCTATGTTTGAAAACACCATTTATGACCAAAATATGCCAAATTGGAACGTAAGTAGCGTTTTAAGTATGAATAATATGTTTAAAAACAATGCAATTTTCAATAAAGATATGGGGAATTGGAACACGGGGTCTGTTACATCTATGATAGGTATGTTTCAAAATTGCGTAAGCTATAATAGAGATTTAAGCACTTGGGATGTTAGCGGTGTTACTCCCGCTATTAAATACGCAAATTTTGACACGGGTGCTACAAGTTGGGTATTACCAAAACCAAATTTTGTATAAATAAATAATAATATGGAAAGATTACCAATACAACTTCAACTTTGGAACAATTTTATTTGGGCAAAACCTCAAATAGTTGTTCAGATATTGAAAAAAAACGGAATTAGTGTTTCATCAAGACCAACTTTACCCGAACTTATAGAAAAGTCTGTTCAAGGCATATCTGATGGAAACCAAGGATTAATTGATGATATAGATGAGGTTCTTAAAGATGATGGTTATAGAGGTGTAATATTTACAACGGGATTAATTGTTTCGTCTTTAATTAGTATCGGTAGTGCTATTTTTGGAGCATCCCAAGCAAAAAAGCAAAGACGAGCAATGCTTAATATGAAGCTGATGGAATTAGCAAGTAATGAAAAACTTACTTATGCTAACATTCAAGCTATGAAAGAGCAAGGTCGTATTGAGATTCTAACAAATACAATACAAGATTACTCAATAGCATTACAAAAAGAAGCCACATTAAGACAAAAAGATACTGCTTTGTTTGTTGGTATTATGGGTGTAGGATTAGCAGTTGTTTACGCTACAACTCAAATTTTTAAATAAAAAGATATGGAAAAGAATATATACCTAAATAATACGGGTGGTGGTGGTGGTACTCCTCAAGGGGGTAGCGGAACGACAGACTTAATCGCTATGGGTGTTAATACCATTATTGGTCTTGTATCGGGTGGAATTAGTGCTAAAAAGAATCGTGAACTTCAAGAAAAGTTAGCCAAACTATCTCTTAAACAACAAAAAGAGTTAGAAGAAAAAATGTTAGCCACTAAAAGTGAGTTAGAGAGGTTAAACATAATGTATAAGACTTTTGCAGTTTTAGAAAATCAAAAGCTATTAGATTCAAGAAAAGGAAAACAATTAACTCTTTTAGCGGTACTTGGAGGAGGGGTTTTGGTATTAACTGCAATGGCAATATTTTATAAAAGAAAGTAGGTTATGGATAACGAAACAAAAGATATATTAAAGATTTTAGGAGTAGCAGTTGTAGTTTTGTTTCTTTTAAAACCAAAAAAAAGCAAACTCAATAAGCTAAAAGATTCTACTACTGAACCGAATGTAGATAAAACAGAAGCTATTTCAGAAAAGGAATTTGAGAACGCAAAAGTTTCTATAAAAGCGTATAGAAGTGCTTTGAATAACAATGAAACTGTTGCTGAATTGGATAAACTAAACAGAATACTATTAAAAGAAAACGGAATCAAAGTGTTTTTATCGCCTAAAAGTGGTAAATTGACTGCACGAAATAGCAAAGGACAAGATGTCGCTAACGAAGAATAATTATGGCGGGAAGTTACGCACCAACAGTTACAGTTTCTCCTACACCACTTATAGCAGTTACTACAAGTGATTTAACCACCTACGATGAAATTCAAGAAACGCAAGGTACAATAAACTACGAAGCAGAATCTCTTTATTTTCAAGCCAACTCTATTGCACAAATTAACGAGCCGATAGATGTGGAAATGTACGATTCTAATGGAAAATTAGATAAAACCAAACAGATAAACGTAGCTGACCCATCTCAATTTCAACCCGTTAAAGACATTGATTTAAAAAATAAGCCGATAATATTTAATGGTAGAACAAGATTAAACTTAAATCTGCTACCGAACGAAAATATAAAACTTTACTTTAAAACACAACAAACAGAGCCAAGCGACTTTTTAGAGGGTGCAAAAACTTTTTTTAGTGAGGACTTTATGGACACTTACGGATTTTTTAATGATTATGATGATGAGGTTAGAGATGAAATAAAAATTATGAAAAACGGAATTAATGGCGATTGTTGAAAAAAAATATTGTGTTATATATAATGATGATAAGTCAATTAAAGAATTTTTTTTTGGAATAAATCAAAGTATTAATACACCACATAATTCATTTGGAACAGACAACTATCAAGACTTGGTAGATTATATATATAATAATAATTTATATGAAAATGATGAAAGTTATATAGATTATTCAAAACTTAAAAATATTGAGCAAAGTGTTGAGCAAACAATTTTTAATTATGACGATTAATGGCATCAGTAAAAACGGACATATCACTACAAATAAAAAACAACCTTAATAGGAGTGCGACCTTTTCTATTCTTGGAGGTACACAAGACCCATCAAACGGACAAGCCAACGCTAAAACTATTTATGAATGGGATTTAACTGCGGAAACATTTGCTAATACAACCGTAATAACAATAGAAGCATCAACAATAACTAACCCTATTGTAATTAATTATGAAGTACAAAATCAAGATGGT
>TARA_R110001592_G_scaffold128609_1_pt1 | contig 11336 bp, 4 predicted proteins | sample TARA_R110001592 | Tara Oceans TARA_R110001592 (sample SAMEA4398387) | marine metagenome | biome: Polar Biome; feature: [SRF] surface water layer (ENVO:00010504); material: water (ENVO:00002006), including particulate matter (ENVO:01000060) such as... | depth 5 m | reverse complement strand
GTAGAGGAAGACTTTCACGACAAATGGTAACAGAAATGGACACTTCAGGTGTAGATAATTCTAAAACTGTTGGAGAACAGATGATGAAGTTTTTAAAATTAGATAAAATTTATAAAGCGTGGGAAAAAAGACACGAATTAAAAAAATTCATATTCCAAAAGAAAAATAATCTTTATAATAAATTATCTAAAAACGGTCTACAAACTGTATGGAAAGGGTTAAGACAATTTATAGGTAAGGGTTTATTACTGATGCTTCAAGCCTTTTTAGTAATAGGGTTAATAGTATTTACATTAATTGCCTTAAAGCAAATGGGGTTCTTTGAATGGTTTGGTATGATATATACAATGGTTACAACTATATTTGCTGATATTTGGGTAACTGTTATGGAGGTATTTACAGTATTCGGAGAATTTGTAAGTTCTATATTTACATTTGCTTATGCTTTATTTGACCCTGATGGAGATGCCGTAGGTGCAGGTATAGTATTATTAGGAAAATTAGGAGAGTTTTTATTAATTGTAGCAAAATTAGGTTGGAAGATTTTTACTGGATTCTGGACTATTGCATATGGCATAGGGGTTACATTCTTTATGTCTATGTGGGCAAGAGTTAAAGAAGGTGGGTTTAAAGGATTCTTTTCTTTGGTTATGATAATAACTGGATTGGTAGGACTTGTTATTGCTGGACAAATGGCTGCCGCAATATTTGGAAGTAATTTTATAATAGCAGGTATTGTTTTAGCCATAGCAGCCATAATGGGGGCATTTGATTTCTTTGCCGATGGTGGAGTAACTTCAACACCTTTCCAAATAGTAGGTGAAAAAGGCCCTGAATTAGTTAAATTACCTAAAGGTTCAAGGGTTCACAGTAATACACAAAGTAGAGGTATGACTGGTTCTACAAATAACATAACAGTTAATGTTCAAGGAAGATTAGGTGCATCTGATTCAGAACTTAGAGATATAGCAACTAAGGTAGGTAGAATGATTTCAACAGAAATTAATAGAAGTACATCATCAAGAACGAGAGTGTGATATAATGATACAAACAGGAACAATAGTTATGAGTATTTCAAATAATGTTATTACAAGAAATTCTGGTAATTTTATTTCAGAAGGTTTTGAAGTTGGTAATAAGATTACTATTTTTAATTCATCTGATAATACAGGTGTATTTACTATTAAATCTATTACAAACACAACAATTAATACTAATGAAAGTATGACTGATGAAAGTTCTTTTTCAGGTGTTTTATTATCGGGTAATGATGTTTTATGGAATAGTAATACTATTGATAACAATATATCTTCAGATAATATAAATGGATTACAACATCATGTATTTATTAATTTAGGTGCAAGAGGTAAAAAGGGTATTACAGGAGAAATTTTTTCTACTAATAGAGTAGGTTTAAAATGTGAAACCATTGGTATAAGTACATCAAAGACCGTTCCTACTATTCCAATTCCAGGTATTGCAGCAGTTACAGGAGAAGCGCAAAGTGTAGCAATTGACTTAGGAATGTCTACTAAAAGTGTTAATCTAAGTGGTGTAATTGTAGACCAATTTATAACTAAAAAATTTAAAGATTCAGTAGATACTGTAAATAACCCTTCTGTATATATGACGGCACATGAAATTGCACAATTAATGCATTCACATGCAGATTCTTCTGGACTACAACAGTACCAAACTATGAATGAATTAATTTTATTAATGCCTTCAAGAGTTAATGGTAGATATTCATATCATTCAGCCTTACCTGAAAGTAAAGTTAGTAACCCCACTACATTTACCGATATTGCAGATTTGCCCTTAGTTCCTTTTAGTTATAAGGTAAGAGCACAAGATAATCAGGGAAGTATTTACCAATTTTTCCCAGATGTAGATGGGAAGAAATATACTAATTATCCAGCAGCAATACATATGAATTCAGAAATAAAGGGATTGTCGGGTTTTATTAGAAGTTTCTCTACAAACTTTGATTCAAGTTCAGGATTTGTTACATTTACTTTAGATTTTGAAGTTGCATTTACAATAGGTTGATACTATGGCTAATTATACTACATACATAGGACAAAGGAAATCATTAAAATTTCCTGTTATGTGTGATGGATATGTTAGTTTGGCATATGCAGATAATGTAGCAACATCATCTTATGGAGTATGGGATATAGATGATTCTTTTACCTTCCAATGTATTATTACACCCTATGATGTTAATGGTAATTCTTATAGTCCTGTTTTAACTTCTGATAAAACTATGCCGTGGGGTTCAAGCGCAAGTGGACAAGACCAAAAATATTTACCTGATGCTAAAAGATTAACTCATAAGATGGTTATATTTCATAATGAAAACTTTGAACTATTTTTAGAAAATACTACTAATAGATTGTTTAACCAACCAGCAGAATACAAAATAGGAATGAGAGTTAAACTAACAAATGAAGATACTCTATATAGTAATAAAGTAATTGTTGCAAAACAAAATCATTCGGATATGAGAAATATTAACGACATGTATAGTGGTACTCAAAAAATTAGAAGGTATATTGAAACTGTAACTTATAACGCAATATCAGAAAGTGCAGGGGTAAGTAATTCAGTATTAGAAATAGTATTAAATACTAATGCAAGCAATTGGACAATAAATGTTCCTGTATACGATTATAATAATAAATACATAGGTGATGTACTACAAATTGATGCTGACCCTAATAATGCTACTTTACATATAGGTGGAGGCGATGCTGATTATACCCATACATTATTTAATACTACTAATAAAAAATTATATACAGAACCATTAAAAGAACCCCTTTATGTTATAGGAACTAATCACATAGCATGTTCTTTTGATAATGCCACAGGTCAGATGAGTATAATGATAGATGGAACCTTAATTGCTTCTAAAATACATAAAGATAAAAAAACTTTAAATGTGGATTTTAATATGGGTGATAGTAATATTTCAATAGGACAAAACCCTTCTGCAACAACACCAAGATATACTCAGTTTATGGGAGAAATACATGAAATGGCTATGTCTACAAACTTAATTTTTAATTTCCCTTCTATCTACACTCTTTTCCCACAACGAAAAAATCTTATGATGTATTTAAATTTTGAAGGAGGTGAGAAATTTGACTGAAACCTATGTATTAAATAGAGGTAAAAAGTCCTTTACTAATTTTTCATCAGTACAATATAACACTTCAGTTAATCCTACTATTACTAATTCAGATTGGGATTTTGGTAATTGGTCTATTACAGGTTATGAAATAAGAACTGATGCTACTACTACTTTTTCAACAGGTGCGGCAGCAGGTAATAGAGAACTTCCAGCAGGTAATAGTTCACTTACATTCCTAACATCACCTATTAATTCAGAAGGATATAGATTAAAACTACCTATTGGAACTTCTTTTACTATGAATGCAGCATATGATTATTTCGTGGTTATTTATTCTACTGAAAATACATCAACTGATAGTGATTATGTTACCCATAGAAGTAAAACACATATAGGAAAAATAACACAACAGATTAGAATGGACACAGTTAATGATGGAATAGAATTTTCACCACCTTTATCTACAAGTATATTAGAGAATCAGAAATTTCAAATTTATAAAGGTCCAGCAAAAACTGATACTAATGTAGTAGCAGTTTCTTATGGTTTATTAGGACATATTAATCATGGGGAAAGATATGGTAAAACAGTTCCAATGGTTAGACCTTTATTTTACTTTTATAACGAAAGATTAGAAGTAGATAATCAGTTAGATTATACTACTAAATACACTTTATTAAAACAAGTATTAAGTAATGCTACACCTAACGCTGCTACTAATAGTAGTCAAAGTTACTTTACTACAACACAAGATAACGGGGGTAGAATTGTAGATAAGTCACCATTTACATATAATGCAAAATTAGTAGATAATCTTAAAACAGCAGATACTATAAATTCAACACCTCTTTCTACATTAGTAGATAATACACACGGTAGTAATAGTACATATACACCAAGTCACGATTCAGGCTTTAATAATATTACAAAGAATATTTACAGAAGTACAACTAATAATACAATTAATTTATTAGGTCCTAAAAGGTATATAGAATTTAATTTATCTCCTACTAAATCTAATACTATGCCATATGTTATGGATTTAAGTATTAAGAAAAATATTAGTAAAACAGGTTCTTTTGGTGAAGTTAAATTAGTAGATAGCAGTAAAATACTTGATGAGAAAATTATAATTAACGATGATTTTGTAGTTAAAGAATTAATGTTTGAACAAGAAATACAAAATAATGTTAGAGCATTAATGCCTGGTTTTGCTACTAAACTTAGTGGTAGTACAATTAAAATTACTCAATTAGAAAGAAGCAACCAATTAGAATTTGCTTTATCAACAGGAGAAAACTCTAAACTTTTAACAAATGCAAATGGAGAACATGGTCTAATTAGAATAAACGACTATATTTATTTTATAGATTCAGACCCCATAGATGATGGAACAAGAGATACTACTAATAATTGGTGGACCTACACATTATCTATCGCTTATTATAGACATATTAATGATAAATTTTGGACAGCAGTAGGAACATTACCAGAAGATTTTACTAATGCTAATTGGTTTAGAGAAGAATGGTCGCCAACATTACAAAATTTAAAAGTTGATTTTAATTTACATAAATCTCTTTTCCCATTACTTGAATATAATTTAAGGGGTGCTGAATTTAGTGGACTTAGATTAAAGATGTCTGCAGTTGAAAGTGAAAGAAAGGTTGCTACAATATCTAATATTCCTTCTTTTTCATATCATGGTAATAATTCAATAAATCTATTATCATATTTTTCAGGAACTGCCTTTATAGATAAAGAAATTTTTAATGGTTCTGTTGAAGTCTTAAATTCTAAAATAGATTTAGGTGGACAGTTATTATATGAAATTAAGGGAAGAGATGATATTAAAAAATTATTAGGACCTCTTGTAAATAAATCATATAAATTTGCTGAAGATATGATATATAGTACAAGTAGCCCTATACAAGATATTGCCGTTTCTAATGTTAAACTTGTTTCTAATACAAGTTTTAGTTTATCTGGTATATTTGCTGGAGATGTAGGGGCAACAACATCAATAGGTTCAGACCATTCATCTTGGGTAAGAGGAACTAAATTATATACATCAGATGGTAGATTTATAGCATCTGTTAAATCGGTAGCAGGTTCAGCAATACTTTTTGAAGAGCCAGCGAGAATATATTATCCTAAAACATCCTTTATATATGTATCTACTACTAACAATGTAGTTTCTTCTATATCAATACAAACTAACTATCAGGCGGTTACAAAACCTAATACATTAAACCATGCTATTGATAAAGGATTATATTTTAATAAAGGTAAAACAAATATATTATATGGCGGTCTTGATACAACCTTAGAAAATTTACATAGTGTTCAAGAATCAAAGGCAAGAGGTTACTCTATTAATAGCCCTTCATCATTTAATAACGATGAACCATTTTATTTTAGATTAGCAACTGAAGGTGCATCAGTAGAATACTATGATATTAAAACAGTATCATCATTAACTAATTTTGATTTAGTTACAAATCCTTTAATAGAACCATCAGGTAATCAAAAAATAACAATAGCACCTGTTTCACCTTTTGTTTTAGGGAGAATTGATAAAAATAGTTTAGATACAAGATACACAAATTCTCAGGGTCTTTACTTTTTAAATTCACAAAGTTTAACAACAGGCGGATTTGTAAATCTTATTGATAGTAAAACAAATACTTCTGAAAATAGTAAAAAGACTATTGCTATTAATAGAAATGAAAATAATATATACGGTAGCCCTATGTACAAATATACAGATTTGACAGTTGATGGGAATATTAATTATGAAAAGATTATTTTAGATGGTAATAATAGTTTTATGCAATTTAATAATAGAATGGTTAATGAACAGTATTCAGAAATTAAAGGTGTCGGTTTAAATTACGCAACAGCATATAAATTTAAAGAAGGAATTATATCTAATTCTAAAGTAACATATGTTCCCTTTTCAGAATATTCTAATATACTAAGTAATACCCTTAAATCTTCATTATCTGATGGTACACAAACAATGCTACTACAACCACCAGAAACAAGAGGGTATTTACCGATATTGGGTAGTAATTTTGCAGATTTTACATATTATGATAGCACTAAGCCTACAACATGGCCTTTTAAAATAGGTTTAGAATACACACAAGTAGATAATCCAGGATTTTACGAAGGACTAAATTTAGGATTTGCTTATGGTCTTAACTCAAGAGATGATAGTGGAGTTAGAACTACTAATACACAAATAGGTAGAAATTCTGCAGATACAATATCAGTAGGTTTTGGTATGGTTTTTTCAGATGCTAAAAATTATACATATAAATATAGTTCTATTGCAGGTGCTAAAAGTGTTTATGAAGTATTTGACCCTAAATGTTTAAGTTATCATATATTTGGACCATGTGATATTTTTAATGATAGTTTTAATAATGTAAATAATTTAGCGTATAGTTTAAATTCTTATTCTTTTGAAGATTTTGGTATTATGGGAATAAATAAACCAATTAAAACAAATAATGTACAGGCTCACGATACATATAAAGGGTCTGCTTTATCTGAAGAAAGAGATGTAAATGCTTTTTCCACTTCACCAATAATATCTTCTTCTATTACACCTTCACAGATGAAAAGATTTTCTTTAGGTAGATTAATTGAATTAACCTTTGATATGCATTTTAATATGATAGATGTAGAAAATATTACTGATAAAAAGAATAGGATAGGTTTAGATAGTGAAGAAAAAACTTACTTTAAAAGTAGGATGTGTGAAAAAACTCCTATTAAATATATAGGTGCAGTAGCCGTAGGCGACCAGAAAATTTTTGTATCTAATGCTGAATGGTTTAAACCACATGTAGCATTCCTTAGTACAGCATCAGCGAGAACAGGTCAATTAGATATTCTATTTAATGATGATGGAATCCAAGTAGGTTTTGTAAAATCTACACATCAACATTCACTTAAAACAGGAACTGTATTAACTATTACATCTAACACATCAGACGCAGCAGGGGTAGGTGGTTTAACTTTGGCTACTACAACAAATGGAGATGGAGAAGGGTTAAAGGTTGTTGTTACTGAAAATTCAGGTGCTATTACTTCTGTTACTGTAGATTCTGGTTTCTTAGGTAATAATTATGCAGTAGGAGATACTGTTACATTAACTACTGGAGTTATTGGTGGTTCTGATGATGTTGTTTGTACTATACCCGCAAATAGTATTGATGAACCTTATATTTTGTTATTAAATTCTAATGATACTGCTCTTATATCATCAGGTTATAGTAGTGCTGTAAATAGTAAGTATCTACATTTATTAAATAGTTCTGATTATGGATTAGGTGCTAATATTGCATGTAATAACCAAAGTTATATTTGGGGTATGCGTTTAGAATCAGATGCTACAATAAATGCAAATAAAGATACACAACTATATCAGCCCATTTTATCTTTTGAAATAGGACACTTTGAAAAATCTTGGTTACCACAAACAGGTGCATTAATAGGTGATGATAGAGAAAGATATATGGATAATAGATTTATGCAATTAGATTTTAGCACTCTATATAAAAGATTTACACCTGGAAATGTTCAAGAAGAAAACCATACGGCTTCATATATTAAACAATTATTTAATGAATCAGGTAGATATTTTGGAATTGCAAATGACCCTAAATGGAATGCAACTGATTTAGATACTTATGGACCTGCATATATAGACTATTCTCAAGGTGCTTCTATTGGTGATGGTAGTAATTCTGAATTATCATTCCCAGAAAACAGTCGTGGTTATAACTATCCTAAACTTTATCTTGGTTTTGCCTTTGCAAGTCATCCAATGTTTAATGTTACAACAGGAGTGCAACAAGCGATGGATTTAGAAAATGGTAGGTTATTAACACCTTTCCATAGCACCTTCTATTATAAAAAAGGTGACCCTTCCACTACAGATTTCCTTTCTGAAATGTCAGGACAATTTGTTGATTTAGATAATGAAAATTCAGGTAGTAATGTTGCTAAAGGAGTTAGTACAATAACTGTTCAAGATGCTTCTATATATGATGTGGGTAATAAATTATACTATTATGAAGGTAATAATGTAACTAAACCTGTATTCATTGGTATTGTACAAAGTGTAAATACATCTACTGAGGTTGTGACTTTAACAAGTGCTACAACTCATTCTATCCCTTCGGGTTCAGCAATTAAAACTTTCAGATGTCATGTATTAAACTATTGGCATCCTTCAAGATTATTCCAATACATACAAGGTAATCCAACAGATAAAGTAAAGTATGGTTTAGGTAATAAAAGTTATTCAGAATTTATTAATGAAGGGGGAATATACTCCACAGGTAATTTTGTATTATTACAAAAACAACAGATAGGAAGATGGCATGGAAATCCTGCGAATTCAGGTACTTCATTTTCCATGAGGTATAATTTAGAAGCCAATGACCAATCAAATGTTGCATTTAATGGTACAGGGGCTAATATATTAGATTATAGTAAAGCGCAAAATAAATCAACTGAAGGTGCTTATTGGCAATCAGATGTATTTACTACTTCTATGAAAAATTCTTCAGGTACTGAAACGGATAACGGATTTGCCTTTGGTATGCCAATATTTTCTACAACTGATGCATTTACACCATTTTTGTATAACACAGAAACTAATAAATCTAATGGGTATAATGGTCCAGATGATATGAATGTATCGGGGTTATGGACATTTAAACCTCAAATGGTTTTAATGACTTCTACAAATACAGCAGTATCAGCAGCAGGTTCAGATTTTAGTGCCGATGATAGACATAAAAGAATAGATAATAGTGACATAAGAAAAATAACTATTGATTTTAGTACACTTGGGTTAATGAATGCTTGGTTAAATTTTTCTCCAAACTTAACGGGATATTATTTAGTAAGTAATTCATCATTAGGTTCTAATGCACCAAGCGTAAATAATATGCTACACTCCGTAGCAAATGATGAACTTACCCAAAATTCATTTCTTGGGGATGATTATTATAACCCTCAATATATTCATCAGATTATTAAACACGAAGTTAGATATGCTGCTGGTGTCGGTATAAACGGACAAATGATACACGATATTTGGATTGATAACGCTGTAAATATAGATGCTACATTAGTAGGGTATAGAGTTATGAGATGGGCAGAAAATTGCACTTATGATTTTTCACCAGAAGAAATACCTCTATACAGTTTAAGTAATAAAACAACAAAACACCCTACAAAGAAAGAAATGTATCAAAAAATTAATAGAATACAACTCGGTAATGCTGTCCAAGTAGAACAATATAATGGTATGTTTACAAGAAAAACTAATGAAATGAATGGCGATACAAGTGAGGGTAGTTCAAAGGGAACAACGGGAACTAATGAAGGGGTATTTTCTATGTATGTTGTTTTAGATGCTGAATCAGAAAATTCAAATTATACTTTATTAAGAAGTGTAGATAAATTAGTAGGTTCTAAATTAACATTAAATCAAGGAGGACCTTTTTATATTAACGATGGTAAAAATAAAAAGTTAGTAACTGTCACTCCTATAATTAGTAAGCAAACAGGAATTACAAGTTTATTATGTAGTGAAATGATTGCAACCAAAGGTATTGTTTCCTTCGGTGAACCATTTGAAATAACCGTACCTAAACATTTTAAAACGGGCAACTTAGATAATATAAAAATAGGAAGCACTTTTACAGTAGGAAATACTGTTGAAAATATTATAAATGATTTAATGGAAAGTAATAATATTGTATATAATAAACCTAATGTTGATGTACCTTATTATATTAGCCCTGATATTACAGGACTTGATTTATATAACGCATTGACCTTTATTGGTAATTACCAAAATATAGAACCTATTGTTATTAATAAAGATATTAGTATGAAAAGTAAAAACAATATAGATACTGAAACTAATATTACTGTAACTGAAGGAGAATCAAATGTTTCCTTATCAGATAAACAAGAAACTATGTTTGATATATTTAATAAAATAATAGTTTATGGTGATACTGTTAAAAGTATTAGAAAAAATTCGCAAAGTATTGCAGAATTAGGTTTAAGAGAACTTGAAGAAGTAGATAAAAACCTAAGAACTCAGGGTGAAGTAGATGATAGGGCTTCCCAATTATTAAATTTACATTCAACTTCTAATATACAAATAGAAATGCAGATAGATAAATTAGGTTTAGAATACATTGAGGTGGGAGATTTAATAACAGTAGATTACCCTACTGAAATTCCTGTTGGTAAGTATATGATTCTACAAATACACCACGAAATCGGAAGATTGGCGACTTATACTTTGGGTAAATATACTGCTGGTTTAGATTTCAAGTTAGCAGAAATAATTAATGCTAATAGAAAGGTATCTGCTGAAATTAGAGGTGCTGATTTTGAAGAAATTATAGAAATTAATGCTATTATAAAAGAACTTTCCATTAAAGAATTAGAAATAGAAATAAATGAATCTATTATAGGTGGTGCTCAAACACTCGGTTTTAACACACTAATAGGATTTAGTTCACCAATAGGTTTTATTGGATTAAGTACATCAGGAAAAAGATTATACAAAGAGGATTTAACATGACGATAACAGATGCAGCAAGAACATTATTAGCAGGTGCTATTAAAGGTGAAAAGACTGGCGGGTTTAACGCCTTTAACAAGATAGATTTAGGTGAAGCAGGAGGAAGTACAGACCCTTCTTTAAATACTTTGGATTCTTCAATAACAAACAATACTCCATTAACTTGTGATAGTGTAACTAAGTCTGCAGATAACCAAGTAGAATTTTACAAAGCAATAAGTGGAACAACATATTCTGGATATGTATTAAGAGAGGTAGGGATTTTTGATTCTGCAGGAACAACAATGTTACTAAGAATACCCATAGACCCAATCGGGCCATTAGAAACAGGCAAATCATACGATATTAGAATTATTATAGAGGTGGAATAAAATGGTAGATTATAATAATAGAGATTACATAACAACCTTAAGTGCATCAAATAGCGATTTAGCAGCAAGTGGTGTTAAAGATGGTGACGACCATATACATAGCGGTATTATTAAGGTGTTAGAATTAGCAGCAAAAGATACATATGTTATAGAATATGGAAGTTCATTGTTTCAACAAGTAACAGGAACTACAAGAACT
>TARA_R110001592_G_C13188405_1_pt1 | contig 11338 bp, 13 predicted proteins | sample TARA_R110001592 | Tara Oceans TARA_R110001592 (sample SAMEA4398387) | marine metagenome | biome: Polar Biome; feature: [SRF] surface water layer (ENVO:00010504); material: water (ENVO:00002006), including particulate matter (ENVO:01000060) such as... | depth 5 m | reverse complement strand
TTTGAAACTCCCGTAATTTCATACCGAGGGAAGAAGCTAACCTTATTCGATGCAGGGCTCTCACCGCCATCGTTTACAGCAGTAGCAACTATGAAATACTCCTCAAATAGGTTGTCGACTATCTTCGTAAATGGACTGGTAGCATCAATATGCATGGAGGTGTCAGTCATGGCGGCCCAATTATCTGGCGTTAGTTCTGGATCTGAGGCTGAGTAGAGGTTGTAACTTGTCGCCGTTTGGACGCTGCTCCAAGTAACCTGAAAACCATTTACGCTAGAGGTTACCTCAATAAGAGGGCTATCTACGGGGGCACTTACGCCACCACCACCACCACCACCACCACAAGCAGTTATTATGAATACCAGGGGAATAGAAATGAGTAGTTTTGTTTTGAGTGACATATACCAATCCTTTGTTTTTTAAGATTCCTAATCTGCAAAGTAATGAGCAGAGGCCGTCATATTACATTTACCACGGTTCTGTGTATGACCGCTCATGTGACGCTAGAACCATCTACACTGAGTGACGCTTGCAGTCAAAGCAGATCATCGAGATCGATCTCTATTATTGAGTCGTTCTGCCGCTCCATTACAAGAGCAGCGAGTTCCAAGTCTTCCTCTCGCTCCCAGTGAGATTCAAATGCATCCAGCGCACTGTCTTTTGCGGGAAAGGCAATAATATTTGCAGAGTTAGAAGGTTTAGCCTTTTCTTCATCGTCGTCCATAATAAAAAAATAGCCTTGCCTCTCTAATCGCTTACCCTCTTCCACTAATTCAGCAAACGCTCGCTCTTCTCGTGTCTGAAATTTAATAATAGTCACAGTAATTTCGCTAGCGAAATTGCTTCCATTAATCATTCTCTCCTGCTATTTTTTATTTCATGATAACGGGCAGTAGCCTCTTTCGAAGAATCATAAACCTCTACAACTGCATTTGAATATCTTGAACCAGCACTATCTCTTAAGTTTTTACCACTCTTCAACTCAAGAACCTGCTCTTCGGTTAGAATTGGAAACCCCTCTTGAATTTCTAAATAGCTATTAGAACGTATAACTACTTAGGTCGATTAATCTAATGGTTATTTAAAAATCACCCATACTCCTAAAAGTAAATAATCCCATTGTATCCTCAGGTGAAAGCTTTTCCTTCCTATCCTTATCAATAATCCAATAACCGATATCTTTGTCTTTCATAAGCCTTAAAAACAAGGCTTGTAAACTTGTAGCTGATTCTAAGGATGTACAAAAATAATACACATTGAAGTACTTACCATCTTCAATATTATTTAAATGACCTTTAATTATTTGGACATACCGTTGAGGTGTTTTCCTACTTCTTTCGACCTCAATTGCAACAGGTAGAACACCTTTCTCATTACAAAATTCACTAATTACCCCATCAGGATAAACTGCCCACCTTTCCGAATGGCTTTTATTTTTATTGTGAGCGGGTAATCGTCGCGTAGGCGTCCAGCCAAAAAATTCAGGATTACTATGAAGATATTGCCTACATTTTTGGACATCCAATGTATGAGCAATTGTTACTGACGACACACTTCCTGCACGGTGGCACCTAAGATTAACTGTAGCAATTTCATTTGGAGTTAAACCCTCTAAAACACCACTAGATGTAATTCCCCACAGTGGTAATGCTCTTCCACCAATGAATTTTACTTTGTCTTTAACTAATAACCCTCGCTCAGCCATTCGATTAAGTACATTACGAGCAGCACGATCTCCTACCCCCATCTCGACGGCTAAAATCGTAGTAGAACTGTAAACTTCATCTCTAAGAAATGTTAGTACAGCTATTTCCTTTTCGTTAGCCCTAGCCCTACGAATAGCTGGATCAGCTATTAAATATTCATTCATTATTTAGAAACCTTAAATGAGTTATTTATAGCACCAACTTTATACCTGTATGACTGGGGGGAGCCGCTCATCAAAAATCGGCCCCAGCCGATTTAGTGCACCCCAGTGCACGGTTGGTGAGTGGGGGGCATAGCCCCGCGCGTCGGACAGCGGCCGACAACCCGCATTGAGGGGCGACGTTCAGGAGCGCACGGAATGAAGGATTACCGGTAAGGGTTCCCTGGCTAATTGCTAAATTAGACGAGGGCCGGTAAGCCGTAATGGAGGGCCGAAGTTGCCATGTTGCAAGCGGGCGCGGCACATGGGAACTGAAGCCCGCAAAGCGGGTTGTCGGGCGTAGCCAGACGCGCCCCAGTAAGCATAATGCAGCGTTCAGCGGAATGAAGTGCGCAGCCCATGTAATGGGCGAAGAGGTTGTTTGGTGGGGCGTCCAGCCACTCCAAATAACCAGTCTTTTGATTTTGCTCTTTGTTCTATTTAGCCGCACTTTGGTTCTTATTTCTCGTTCCGCATAGAGTAACGAAGATAAAGATACAAAGTGGAGTACGTAAAATCAAGGTTTTTCCGGTCGGAAAATCTGTCAAGGGGTTGGTGCGGCCCGCAGGCGCGATAGCGCCGAGGACTCGGCCCCTTGACAGATTTGGAGACCGGATAGCCTCGATCTGAGGGGCATGAGCAAGCGAAGCGCCGCCATGCTCCCGAGGATCAAACACGGCTGTTTGTGGGGAAGTCCAGAAGGGGCAAAGCCCCGTTTGGAACAACTGAAGTGAAGCGTAAGGCGTTAGTAATAAATAAAAGTTCTCGCCTTTGGCGAGGCATTATTGATTGCGAAGCAATCCTTATATTGATTTATATTTTTGTTTGATTAAGAGAAGACACTTAATGAAGTTATTAACAGACACTTAAATTCCTTCTACTAACAAACAAGTATGCCGGCGGCGTTGATCCAACGCCACCGGCATATATCGAGAAAAAAAAAGAGCCTTCCGGCTCCTTTTTAACGCTTTATTCATAATTTCACCTGCCAAACGACCACGCCACCACACTCAACTCAAACGAGGCCCCAAAAGCCGTTTTTCAGCCTCCTCGAACGCCTTATCCCTACTCCACTCAGGATGCCTCTGTTTAATATCGAAGGCCGTTAACATTAGCTGCTTTCGATACTCCGTATTGTCTGGAGGCGCCCCACCATAAAAGGACTTTTTCTTATAGGGGGGCTTTGCTACCCCGCCGCCTAAACCACCCAAGAAAAGTGAAAACTTAGCCTTCTTTGTCCGTGCAACAGGCTCACTTTTATTTTCCTGCTCTTGGGTTCTTTCTCTCATTTTTTTCTTCAGGCGCTTATTCGCCTTCTCTCTCTCAACACGAAGTTTTCCCAGAAGATCGAGCGCCCCAAATAGTTCTTTAGAAATAGCCTTCACCGAGGCCAAACCCTTATAGGTACCATCTGGCTGAGCTTGGCATCGCCGAGCCACGGTAATGATTCCCGCACCCTTAAGATCCTTTAACGCCCTCTCTACACGCTTCAAAGTCATTCCAGTATCTTCTGCTATGTAGTCTACCGTATAACTCATAAAGCCCGTTTCAGTTGGGATACCCACTCGCAAACTGACCAAATCCATCCGCTTTAACAACGCCGCAATAAGGCGAATGCACGCCTCACGACGCTCACTACGCTGCATTCGGGCGCTACCATTCGCAAGATTAAGAGAGGGTATTAATTTAGTAGGGTGATTGTAATAGTCTTTCACCCGCTCCATCGCGAGCGTGATTATAGGAGGTAAGCCGCCCTTCCCTTTATTGGCGGGCCTCGCAAGAATAAAGGCTGGCTTCAACGGATTATGTCCGCAGAAATTACCGCCCATATTGATTCTTGGTGTGTACGTATGTGACGTCAAAAATGTCCCCTGATTCAAATATCAGGGAAGCCCCCTCATCAAAACACCCCTCATTGATGCTCAAAAGTAGGCATAACGAGTTGCAGCCTGATGGGTTCTTGCGTATATTATGGATACGCAAGGGCTTCCCAAGCCTGAGTATTGAATGTTGTTCTGAGCGCCAACTCCTCAACATTCAACTAATTTAAGACCCAGCCTTGTGCTGGGTTTTTCTTTTTTAGCTGTCGTTAAATTCTACTGTCACACTCCTGAAGCCAATTTCCTTGGCGTCTGATAACGCACCATTCAACCGCTTATAAATCTTGTCGTTCTCTGTTCTAGCTTTCGAGATTCGCTCCTGGTTACCATTGGCTTTTTCAAACACCAACATCCATCGCTCACTTTCCATAGGAGCAGGAACGATTGTCGCAGTGCGCAACAACCCTTCTTGAAACATCTGCCGTAGCATTCGAATTTCCACTCGCTACCCCTATCGATAACTATAACTTTAACCAATTACAACTTCACAAAAGTATACTATTCTGCTCATGTTTAGCAATACCCATGTTTCATAGGTTGATTCTGTGCTTGTTTTGGTACCAAATTAGCACTATATTGATACCTAATAAAAAGTACCAATAAGACACCATATTGGTACCAAAGTGATATCTAACCGGCACCAAAATGGCATAGGAACGGTACCAATGATCGTACTTATAGGAAGTCAAAAAGGTGGGTGTGGAAAATCCACAACAGCCATTAATATCTGTGCTGAATTAGCAAAAAATGGGCATGATGTTGTCCTTGTGGACGCTGATCGCCAATGCACAGCCGCTAACTGGGCGCTAGATCGCACCGCTAATGAAAGCCTCCCGAAGGTTCATTGCGTCCAGAAATATGAAAACATCCGCGACACTCTTCTCGATCTTGATAAGCGATACGGCTATGTTGTTGTCGATGCCGCTGGCCGTGATAGTCGTGAACTACGAACGGGAATGACAGCCGCGCATTGCTTAATTGTCCCATTCCGCCCCTCTCAGCCTGACTTGGATACGCTACCCAACCTCCAAGAAATCATCACCCAGGCTAAAGACCTCAATCCAAACCTGGCGGTATACGGCCTAATCACAATGGCACCGACAAACCCTGTCGTCCAAGAAGCTGAAGAAGCCCGCGCATACCTTTTAGACTACCCAGAAATCAAACTCCTCAACACCATCATTCGCGACCGCAAGATATACCGCGATGCAATGAGCGAAGGTATGGGCGTCGTTGAGATGAACAACCCGAAGGCAACTGAAGAAATCCAGATGCTGATGCAGGAGGTGTTCTAATGGTAAAGCGCCGCACTCCACTTGCTACTGCAGCTCAGGACAGACCTGAACCAACTCCCGAACAAATAGAAGCGTTCGCCTCTGGAGTAGACGGTGCAAAAAAGCCGCTGGTGACGGAACCTATTGCAACCATAGACCCGCGAGCGAAAAGGGACTTCAAAGGCATACGTGTTCCTTTTAATGAATACGAATACAACATGCTTGAAAAACTGGCGTCAAAAACGGGACGCTCAAAGCTAAATGCTATTCGGTATGCGATAACCAAACTCGCCAACGACGAACCAGAACAACACTAAAATCACACCAAAAAGGCGCCAAAATAGCGCCAAAATGGTACCAAAATATCGGAAGAGTGCCTAAATGATAGCTCTAGATTTATTTTGTGGTGCAGGGGGACTTTCTTGCGGCTTAGAAATGGCTGGTTTCTCCACCATACTAGCTAATGAAATTGTTCCTATTTATGCGGAAACATATAAAAACAATCATCCCGATACAGAGGTGGTTGTAGATGATATTCGAGCTATATGTGACCGGAACCTCAAGAAGTCGTTGAACCTCAAAGTTGGAGAACTTGATTTACTAGCAGGAGGGCCTCCGTGCCAAGGTTTTTCAATTAACGCCCCCATAAGAAGTTTAGATGATGCAAGAAATCATCTATTCAAAGACTTCTTACGTGTCGCTAAATCCCTCAAACCCAAAGCTATTCTAATAGAAAATGTACCTGGCATCGTCTCTATGGGGAAGGGCACTGTCGTCTCTGAAATATACAGAGAGCTTCAAAGTATGGGCTACAGTGTAACGCATAGAATTTTATTTGCCGGCCATTACGGCGTTCCTCAAATGAGATTTAGAACCGTTTTTATTGCTATCAAAGGTAAAAATCAGAATATTGCGTTTCCAAAACCTGAATACAACGCATCAGCCATCGCTAACTTCACCGGTGCTAAAGAACTATGCATTAAAGTTCCTCCAATTTTGGTAAACTCTCTCAAGCCTCATACAAGTGTCTGGGACGCAATTTCTGACCTTCCACCCATCTTTCCGAATAATCAAAAACAAATAGGAATTTATGACTATCCGTCTCCACCCGATAGCACTTACCAAAAAATGCTACGTAAAAATTCTAGGCTGATTACAAACCATCACAGTGCAAGACTAGGCAAAATCAATCTGGAGCGTCTAGAGCATATTCCGCAAGGGGGGAGCTGGAGAGATATTCCCGTAGAACTATTACCTGATGGGCTTAAAAGGGCTCGACGTAGCGACCATACCAAGAGATATGGCAGATTACATCCCGATAATTTGTGCTCGACCGTTCTGACAAAATGCGACCCCCACTGGGGTAGTTTTTTCCATCCAACTCAGAATAGAGTAATTTCCGTTAGAGAGGCTGCAAGAATCCAGTCTTTCCCCGATAAATACACTTTTAGCGGCAGTGTTACTCAACAGTACGAACAAGTTGGAAATGCTGTCCCACCACTAATGGCAAAGGCCATAGGAGACACAATCGCAAAACTTATCGAACAAACTAGTACTTTTGAGCAACGCCGAGCTGCGACCGTCTAAACAGGCTTAAATACTTTATTCGTTCGACCAGGATCATCAATGACGTCAAGTAAACCTTGCGTGAAATCAGCTTTACTAAGCGGTTCTGTAGCGCTTAAGGCTAGCCTAGAGCTATCTAATGTTGTGAAAATGACCTTACTAGCGATCATATTGAAATTTTCGTCATAGTCTACGACGAACCACACAACATCCGAATTATCACGACGCTCTTGATCATCTTTAGCCCTTGGGTAGGCATCGACCAAAGCATTCATGTTTGCATAAAAAAACTGATCAATAACAACTACAACCTTCTTCCCCCAATTACGAAGAACAGGAACCTTCACATCTAACTGAGGTGACAAGCGCTTTGGGCCACTACTTCTATAATCTGGCCGCCTTTGGCCTACAGGATAGCGAACTGATTGAGGTGCCGTTAAATAGTCTTCAAATTCAAGGCGCATTTTAGACCCAGAGAAATACAACGCCTGTGTTTCAACTGCACACCACTTTAACTCCAGAGACTCCATTGAAGCAGGATCTACGATAATCCAATCAATCCTACCGGCCTTTTTTCCTTCCACTACATCATCACTTTCCCGCGAATCACTGTCTGAAACTGTCCTCAAGAAAGGTGTTTCTTTAACTATCGTTGGATTAGATATATCGAGCATTACTTTAGAGATCCAAGAAAATAAGGTCTCACCATTAGTTAACGGTTGCAAAAACCGTGAAGGACAAACAGTCACCACCTTCTCACCAGGAACAGGAGATCCAGAACCCTCATCACCCAGCTGATAACGGCGAATACTACAAACTCCACTTGGTTTATTACACCTAGAACCAGGGATTAATTCTGATAAAAAAGGACAAATTGGAGCCTGTGATAGATCTGAATTATCGGCTTGGAAAATAGATAACTCACCAAGTTTTTTCCGTTTATCTGGTGACATGGTAATAATGTCTTCACCAAACCATTCAGCAATACTGTACCTAGGGGAGGGAGAGCGAGTTGCCATAAAACATCCTTATTAATTAACACTTATTTTATGGCACCAATACTACTACGCTTCACTAGGTATTTCGTAAATACCTTCAAGCCAACTAAAGTACACGCAGTATAAGATACTGATAAGCGTGGAAAAGCAGTACCAAAATGGTATCATTTTGGTACTGCTTTAGTATCAAAGCGGTGCTGTATCGAATCAAAAACTGAGATGCTTTTGAGCAACGTATTGGAGGCAGAAAATCACCTGACCATGTAAAAAGCAGGCGTCACTTTCTACTAGAAGCCGCTTTATAGACTTGGTTCTTTGAACGCTCACCAACAGCGATTACAACAACGACAAATCTATCGTCTACGACTTCATAAACTAAGCGATAACCCAAAGACTGTAGTTTTATTTTATAACGATTCGAGCTGCCACTGAGTTTGTGGCGAGGTATGCGGGGAGTTATAAGACGTTTCTCTAAAATGTCCGAGAATCTACTTCTAATATTTTCCGGCAGTTTTTCCCATTCTTTAATCGCTTGTTCGCGAAATTCCAGTTCGTAATTCATTGATTGATACCCTTTTTGTTGGTTGATTTTGACGGGCATCAGCAATGGCATTAAGTTCTGCGTCTTCTAATCGATCCATGATTGCCTCAAAGGCTTCACGTGGTATCGCGTAAAAATCCGGCTGGTTATGGTTAAGTACAGCAACGGGGTTCCCATTGCACGATTTCACCGACGCACTCGGATTACGCTTGAACTCACTTATGCTCATTGCATAGCTAGTCATTATTCGGCTACTCATATCGTTCACCTAGATTCCATAACAATTAACATCTAATAGGCAGTTTCAAAATATAACCACCAGCCATTAAAGTACCATATAAAGATCGTTATATCAACCCATAATTGGCACTATATTTAGAGCTAATTATGGGTTGATATGATTTACAGAGACTCATAACGTTTGCCTATGTGGTAGTTCGCATAACAAACCACCGTTTTCTATACACCTATCCCGAAGCCAGTTTCGCTAGCGAAACTGCATGGTTTCGCGTCCAAAAACCCGTACAATAATCTATGTACAAAAAACGCTCCTTTTATGATCAGGACTTAACATGATAATAGGTTACGCCCGAGTCTCTACAGCCGACCAAAATACTGCCTTACAGATCGACGCACTCACCGCAGCCGGTGCTGAGCGTATCTATCAAGAATCACTATCAGGGGCATCTAGGGACCGCCCAGAGCTGGCTAAATGTATCGACACACTAAGATCAGGAGATACGTTAATAGTATGGCGATTAGACCGGCTAGGCCGAAGCCTGAAAGATTTGGTTGCTATCATTGCTGAGATCGAGGACAAAGGGGTCGGCTTCCGCTCCATTACTGAAGCTATCGACACGACAACTGCAGGAGGAAAACTTGTTTTCCATATTTTTGGTTCTCTTGCAGAATTCGAGCGCTCAATGATTCAGGAAAGAACAAAGGCCGGTCTTGCCGCTGCACGAGCACGAGGAAGAAAAGGGGGACGGCCACGAGCCTTATCAGCAGATCAAGTAAAAAAAGCAAATGCTATGCTCAATGATCCGTCTATCACAAAAACTGAAGTAGCCAAACACTTCAAAATCACTAGAGCTACATTAAACGCTGCTCTAGGATATAAACCAACCTAACCTGGAGCAAGTACAAAATGCGAGGAGGGTATGAAAGCACCTTACCCGCTGGCTGGCAGGATTAGGCGAGGCGCTATATATTTTACAATCCGGCTGGTGGGTAGTAGATTTAGGCTGTTCGTGACAACACTTGCACAGCACTAGTGGTCTTACCACCCACTAGCGACAAAGAAACCGCCCAAGAGGCGGTTTTTTTATGCTTGGAAAAAGCGGCAAACACCTCCCCAAATTTTCCTACGATGCTAATACTGAACTGGTCGATACAAGGGTAAACCGTGAAGAATAAAGATCGTGGGCCCTGCCCACACCCGCAATCAGCCGTGATTGATCCTCGGGGACTGGAACGATAAAACCATTCCAGCCCCTCGTCATAGGCTATAAGCAATTCCGTCTATCCAGTGTAAAGCCTACGGCCCAAGCCTTCCCCCGTTCAGACTTCCTCGCTACTCTCGTTCGCTTAGCTGCGGCCTCAGTCTTGGCACTGGACAGACAACGTATTAAAACGTCATTTTTTGAAATGCGTTAAATAGCCTTCGCAAAACCCTAACTCAATGGATCTATCAGAAAACTCCTTTGGCTGTTTTAAAGATTCACGGGGCACCCAAGCAGTTGCGCGAGAAATAGTTTGTACTTCTACCAAGGTTCCTCGCGTATTGATGATCATACCGCAAAAAACCTGCGTTCCTACTGTCGCATTTTCCTGAAAATAAAGAAGATTAGCTTTCGCTGTGTGCTTCCCAATTTCTTCCCACTGCGCATCAATTTCACGCTCACGCGTTGTTTTAAATCCGGCGCTTTTCGCAATATCTAATAGTTTATAACCGTTAGTTTCATTAGTAGCTTCATCGGCGGTAATCAGATAGTTATCACCACCAGCATAGTCAAAACCTTCTTGTTTCCTAAAATAGACGAAAAATAATGGCGTTCCTGTGTCGGCATCTATACAAAGATTTGTTCCATATCGCCCACCATCAAAAACGCCCCCCTTTCCGACGCAGTAATTATTGTAGCTATTATAAATCGCAGAAAATCCGTCACGAGGCACAATTTCAGTAGTGAAGTGGAGCAAACCAGTTTTAGGGTTATACTCACTTTTACTATACATACTGTGACCAACAAGCTTTTCTGCACCGGCCTGTAGGTCTTTAGACATTTGGGCGCTGAATGCCTCTATATTTTTGAATTCTGGCGAATACAATGTTTCTGGTTGGTGCGCGCAGGCCGTAATAATAGAAATAGTGAACGATACTGCGAGTATTTTTATTACACTTTTCATGCGTCTTCCTTGAGGTAGTTACTAGATCCTTTCTAACTAGTGGCTAATTTTAGCTTAAGGGATAATCAGATAACAGAACTGTGCTTTATATAAAGGATAGAAAATCGTTTTAAACAAGGTTGTATATTGATACTGTTTTCATTGACTAATTTGGCGATTTCGCTAGCGAAATTCGCTAAATATCCTATGTTAATTAGACTGAAAACTTACATCACACAAGGAGAAACATGGATGTTGATCTTAACTAGACGGATAGGCGAGCTACTAATGGTGGGTGATGAAGTCACCGTCACGGTTCTTGGCATTAAAGGTAATCAGATTCGACTCGGGATAAATGCCCCTAAAACAGTCGATGTTCACCGTGAAGAAATTTACCGCCGTATACAAACAGAAAATTTTACCCTTAGCGACGAAGACCGAAGTTGGTTAAACCAAAAACCCGTTGGCAGAGAGATTTTAGATTAGTTCTGCTATTGGTAAAATAGTTACTTGAAGGCTCTCACCCATAAAGCCGCAATTCTAACGTCAGGGTGGTTGTAGGGAACACTAACTCCATAGCTTCCTTCTTTGTAAGCGACAGTTTTGACATATGTTTGTGAATCATAGGTAGGCGTGAACAGATCACTCGTTTGATATGCAGAAACAATGGAAATGTCAGTGAAGACACTTTTAACCACTACTGGCGCAGAAGAAAAACGACAGGCAGGGCTGGATCCGGTTGTTCCTGGAAATACCTTAGGATCTCTGCTGTCGCAGTAAGCAATCGA
>TARA_R110001592_G_scaffold226749_13_pt1 | contig 11342 bp, 7 predicted proteins | sample TARA_R110001592 | Tara Oceans TARA_R110001592 (sample SAMEA4398387) | marine metagenome | biome: Polar Biome; feature: [SRF] surface water layer (ENVO:00010504); material: water (ENVO:00002006), including particulate matter (ENVO:01000060) such as... | depth 5 m | reverse complement strand
AAACCAATCCATTCAACTTCCTCTTTTGCTAACAACTCACGTGCTAACTGCTCAGCTTGCGCCGCAGGAACTGAAATTTCAAAACCATCTTCACCGGTATAACCTGAACGGCTGACATAACATTCAACGCCAACAAGTTCTACTTTCTCAGCATCCATAAACACCATGTTATTAACACTTGGGTTTACCGCCGCTAAGATTTCAACTGCCTTTGGCCCTTGAAGTGCTAATAACGCGCGGTCTTCAATAATTTCTAACTCGACATCAGCAGGCAAGTTGGCTTTCAAATGTGCAATATCTTGCGTTTTACAAGCCGCATTCACAACTACAAATAAATGGTCACCAAAATTAGTGACCATTAGATCGTCGCTAATACCACCTTGCTCATTAGTAAAAAAAGCATAACGCTGTTTACCTGCGGGCAAATCAATAATATCAACCGGTACTAACTTCTCTATAGCCGCTGCTGCATTAGCACCTTTTAAACGTAATTGACCCATATGAGATACATCAAATAACCCTGCAAATTGGCGACAATGTAAATGCTCTTTTTTAACACCTAACGCATATTGCACAGGCATATCATAACCAGCAAAAGGCACCATTTTTGCACCCATTTCTACGTGTAAAGCATGAAGAGGTGTAACTAATAATTGTTCTGACATCAGGTTGTACTCCAAAAGGTGTAATGTGTTAAACGTGTTTTCACGTTCAGAGATTATTTAAAGTATTGATACTGTTTTGGTTATTCGTTTATTGCTTTAATTATTTTAATAAATGGCCACTGCTAATAGGCTACTTTTAATTTAATTTTTCTAAAACATTATTGATTAAAATATTATGAGGCCGTGACCCATAGAATCGAGGCATCTTCTTCGCTAACTGAGATAAGCATGTGTCCCATATTAGCGTCGTAATAAACTGAGTCACCTTCACTTAAATTAACCGGTTCATAATATTCAGAGAAGAAAGTCAGCTCACCACTTAATACCAATAAAAACTCTTCGCCATCATGGCGTATCCAATCAGCATAAGCATCAAAATCACGCGCACGGATCAATGATTTAAATGGCATCATTTTTTTATTAGTTAACTGCGTTGCTAATAATTCATGCTCATAGGTTGATGTTGGGTGTGCTTTACCTTCATCATTACGAGTAATGTCACGGCGCCCGGTTGTATTGACTTGCTTAGGCGCGGCAAATAGCTGTGGAATATTAATCTGTAAACCATTAGTCAGTTTTTGCATCGCCTGATATGTAGGAGATATCTGCTCATTCTCAATTTTAGACAATGTAGAGCGTGCTAATCCGGTCTTTTGACTCGCTTCTTCTAAGGTTAACCCCAATGAAGTGCGGATCTCCTTTAAGCGTTCACCGAGTTTAATGGGTGCAATTTTCTGTGTTTGTTGTTCCGTAGAAATGGTCATTGATGGATAAATATCGTGTTGCTTGTGATCACTCATTACTACTCTCCTGTTAATGCACTCTATATTAAACAACAAAAATAAAAGCGCACTCTAAAATAACGATCCAGATCACACGCATGAAATAATATTTCCTTTTGGAAACTTTTTCTCAACTTTGTAACGATAACACCATATAATAACCTCAACTTTGTTATTATCGAGTTATTTACAGGTCATCAAAGGCCACTTGCTTGCTGTTAATGAATTGTTTTGTAATAAATAGAAATAATTCCATTATAGGAAACAAAGCCCTTAACTGATTATTAACGTGATAATAGAAATAAATTTTATGAGTGTTATGCTGAGCAAGCGTAATATTTAATATCGGTATCATTTACTAGCTAAGGATTTAACAATGGAAAGTGCATTAAAGTTCACAGAGTCACATGAGTGGGTATTAGACAACGGCGACGGTACTATCACTATGGGTATTTCAAACCAAGCTCAACAATTATTAGGTGATGTGGTATTTGTTGATTTACCAGACGTGGGTGATGCAACTGAAGCTGGCGAAGCATTCTCTTTAGTAGAGTCAGTAAAAGCGGCCTCAGATCTTTACGCACCGGTAACAGGTGAAGTAGTAGAGATTAATGAAGAGCTTGAAGATAGCCCAGAGCTTGTTAATGAATCACCTTATTCTGCAGGTTGGATTGTTAAAATCAAACTAGCCGATGCTAGTGAATTAGATAACTTAATGACAAGTGAAGATTACCACGCAGCAAACGAGGAATAAGCTTTTGCTTTTCTTAGTTAACTGCATGAAATTTAAAGCTAACACTTAGATACTAAGGCGAGTTCATAAGAACTCGCCTTTCTTTTATAAGCATTTCTAGCTCTGTTTTGTTTATATAAGAAATAAACTTTTCTGTAACTGCGACTGTTTAGGATGAATATGACTTCTCAACCATTACTCGACTTATTAAGTGACCAACAAGAATTTGCAACCCGCCACAATGGCCCCGACTCTGCTCAACAACAAGTGATGTTGGACACGATTGGTGCAACTAGCTTAGATCAGCTGATAGACCAAACCGTGCCTGCTGCAATCCGTCTACCTGAGAAAATGAACCTAGCAGAGCCACAAAGTGAATCTGATATGTTGGCTTCGTTAAAAACGATAGCAGAAAAGAATGTGGTTAACCGTAGCTTTATCGGCCAAGGTTATTACAACACCTTCACGCCAAACGTTATTCTACGTAACGTATTAGAAAATCCAGGCTGGTACACAGCTTACACTCCTTACCAACCAGAAATTTCTCAAGGTCGTTTAGAGTCATTATTAAATTATCAGCAAGCGGTGATGGATTTAACGGCGATGGACTTAGCAAATGCGTCTTTATTAGATGAAGCAACCGCTGCTGCAGAGTCAATGACACTGTGTAAACGTGCTAGCAAAAGTAAAAGTAACGCTTTCTTTGTCTGTAATGAATTACACCCACAAACAGTTGACGTTATTCGTACTCGTGCAGAATATATCGGTTTTGACATTATTACAGGGACTGTTGAAGAGTTAGATAACCACGATGTATTTGGTGCTATTTTACAATACCCAAACACCACGGGTAATGTCATTGACCTAACAGACATCATTGCACAAGCACATGCTAAAAAGACTTTAGTCGCCGTTGCATCAGACCTATTAGCTTTAACACTATTAAAAGCACCGGGTGAAATGGGCGCTGATGTTGTGATTGGTAGTGCACAACGTTTTGGTGTGCCAATGGGTTTTGGTGGTCCACACGCAGGCTTTATGGCAACACGTGATAAATTCAAACGTACTATGCCTGGTCGTGTTATTGGTGTTTCAAAAGATAGCAAAGGCAAACCGGCTTTACGTATGGCTATGCAAACACGTGAGCAACATATCCGCCGTGAAAAAGCCACCTCCAACATTTGTACAGCACAAGCATTATTAGCCAACATGGCAGCATTCTATGCGTTATACCATGGGCCTGAGGGTTTATTAAAAATTGGGCGTCGTGTTCATCACTACACCGCTATTTTAGCGGCAGGTTTACAAAGTGAAGGCATTGAATTAACTAACCCAACCTTCTTTGATACCTTAACGATTAATACCAACGAACACAGTAAAGCAATTTACCATCGAGCACTTGCTGAAGGCATGAATTTACGTAAGTTCCCTAACCCTGATCAAACAGCACTGGATAATATGCCAGTGCAATTGGGAATCAGTTTAGATGAAACAACAACAGCAAAAGATGTAGAAGATTTATTACTGGCGATCACAGGTAAAGAGCTTAAAGTCAGTGAATTCAGCGATAATATCGCAAAAGATGAATTTGCAGCTATTCCTGAGTCATGTCGCCGTACTAGCAAATACTTAACACATCCAGTATTTACCGCCCACCACAGTGAAACGCAAATGATGCGTTACATGAAAAAACTAGAAAACAAAGATTACTCATTAACACACGGTATGATCCCACTCGGTAGCTGTACCATGAAGTTAAATGCAGCGGCAGAGATGTTACCTGTTACGTGGCCGGAATTTGGGCAAATGCACCCATTTGCCCCCACTGAGCAAAGTTTTGGTTACCAAGAACTGGCTGAAAAACTATCTACTATGTTATGTGAAATCACTGGCTACGATGGTATGTCTTTACAACCTAACTCAGGTGCACAAGGTGAATACGCAGGATTAATCGCCATTCAGCGTTACCATCAACATAACGGTGATGCGCATCGTAACGTCTGTTTAATTCCAAGCTCTGCACATGGTACAAACCCAGCGACTGCAGCAATGGTATCAATGAAAGTAGTGGTAGTTGGCTGTGACAAACTAGGGAATATCGACCACGCAGACTTAAAACAAAAAATCGAAAAGCATCGTGACAACCTATCATGCATCATGATCACCTACCCTTCTACACACGGTGTGTATGAAGAAGCCATTCAAGAAGTGTGTGAATGGGTACATGAAGCTGGTGGCCAAGTTTATCTAGATGGCGCAAACATGAATGCACAAGTAGGGTTAACAACACCGGGCTTTATCGGCTCTGATGTATCACACCTTAACTTACATAAAACATTCTGTATTCCACACGGTGGCGGCGGCCCAGGTATGGGACCAATCGGTGTTAAAGCTCATTTAATTCCATTCCTACCAGGACACATCGAAGTTACAGAATCTGCAGATAACAAACATTATGCAGTATCAGCAGCGGAGCTAGGTTCAGCGTCTATTTTACCTATCTCATATGCCTACATTGCTATGATGGGTGAACCAGGCTTAAAAGAAGCCACTAAACTGGCTATCTTAAACGCAAACTACGTAATGGAACGTTTACGCCCGCACTACCCTATTTTATTCCTTGGTAAAGAAGGGCGTGTTGCGCACGAATGTATTATCGATATTCGTCCAATTGAAGCTGCATCAGGCATTTCAGGTGAAGATATCGCAAAACGTTTAATGGATTACGGTTTCCATGCACCAACGATGTCATTCCCAGTAGCGGGTACCTTGATGATTGAACCTACCGAATCTGAAAACTTAACCGAGCTGGACAGATTCTGTGATGCGATGATTGCTATTCGTCATGAAGCAAGCAAAGTTGAATCAGGTGAATGGACATTAGAAGATAACCCACTAGTGAATGCACCGCATACGCAAGTAGATTTGATGGAAACAGAATGGACACACGCTTACTCACGTGAATTAGCTTGTTTCCCAACTGAATTCAGCAAAGGCGCTAAATACTGGCCAACCGTAAACCGTGTAGATAATGTGTTTGGGGATCGTAACTTGATTTGTTCATGTCCGAGTATTGAAAGTTATATGGAAGACTAGGTTTTCGATTAAGCTTCAGTTTTCAACTAGATTTAAGTAAAAAGGCGAAACAGCAATGTTTCGCCTTTTTTATTCTGTATTTTTATAAAATAGTTAAAAGACCTCATATGTTTAAACTATAAAACAATGATATTATTGATAATATATTATCCCACTGATGACAATTTCAAATGAAGATATACTATTCAAATATATTTCCTTCTGAAGTAAAGCAAGATTCGCTGATACTACTTCCTGATTACTATGAAAAATCTTCTAGCATTCTTTGGGATGATTTTGGCTATAAAACAACTTTCAGAGCATTTTTTTTGATTAATGGCCATCAAGTCAGCCTTGGTTATATAAAGCTACTTTTCAAGGATATATTTAATAGCCATCAGTACATAAAAGAGAAATTTAGTAATTCTAACGAAATGTTTGACCTAAGTGACATTGATAAACACAACTTCATATCTATCGGCGAAGATCTTGATTACTACAAAATAATAAACTCTCAATTTCAAAAAGAAACAAAGATCAAAAGTTATCTAAAACTAATAAATGACGTTTGCTTTTTATCCTCCAGAAGAGATGATTTTCAAGGTTGGGCTGGATTTGACGAGTCACTTCTTCGAGATTCATCTTTTAATTCTATCTTATCGAAAGGCTTAAAAACTGCTCTTGGGAGGTATGAAGAACTTTCTAAGTTTGAATTAAAGATTAACCAAGAAAATGGTCATTCACTTAAAATAGTTTTTAACAAAGAATTCATATTACCTAGTCGAATTAACATATTAATAGGTAGTAATGGGAATGGAAAAACTCGAACTTTAAAATATATATCAGACATATATACAGGTTTAACAAGAAAAAATGATAGATGGGCGTATTGTAATAAACTTATTGTTCTATCTTTTTCTCCATTCGACCAGTTTTTTACAGCACGAGAACTAATAAGAGAACTGAATTCTGAGTCAGGAGAAAATCAAGCAAAAGATTTAATTAATGGGTATTCCTATATTGGCTTCAAAGATGATATTTCTCAATTTAATCTAGATTCCTTTACAAAAAGAAGCGTACAGTCCTATATTGATGCAATTTATTTGGATAAAACAAGACATACTAGGCAAGATTTTCAACGAGTATCTTTAATTAACGAAACACTACATAAAGCAATGCGCTTCGATAGTATTGCATTTAAAGATACAGAAGGAATAATCATCCCAATAGAACACTATAATAATAGTTGTAATATCGATGATACTTATGGATTGGTATTTCTAAATCAAGACGGTGAAGAGATAAGACTTAGCTCGGGACAAAAAATGTACTCACTATTCGTACCAAGCATTATTAGTAGCATAAAACTTGAATCTCTTCTTTTAATTGATGAGCCAGAGTTGTATTTACATCCAGAACTAGAAGTCGGTCTAATAACTATGTTAAAAGAAATACTTACAGCAACAAACTCTTTTGCAGTGATAGCTACTCACTCAGCAATCATAGCGAGAGAAGTGCAGTCAGACTATGTTCATATCCTTGAACATAACAATAAAAGTAGATCTCCGGATATAGAGACGTTAGGTAATTCTCTTGAAAGAATCACGGCTGATGTATTTGATGATGCTACGACTAATAAACCATATCAAAAACAAATAGATAAACTCTTATCAACTCGTTATAACAACGACATTGATAAAGCTATCGAAGAACTTTCTAACGAATTAGGCCTTAAAGCTATCTCATACTTATATTCAAAAAAGCAGAAAAGCAAAAATGATTAATGTAAAAGATAGTAAAATTACTAGTTCTAATTACGACGATTTATTGATTCTTGCTAAATCTTCAAGTAAAAAAAACGTAAGAAAAATACAACGTCTATCGCCATTCATCAAGAGTACATATGACAACTATGATCAAATAATCAGCCGTTATCATTTAGAACCTAATCCATCAAGATTCAAGAAGCAATCACAAGTTATCGAGGGATATTTCACCCCCAATCCTCCAACGTCCATTGATAAAGAACTAGATGAAATGAGAGGCAGGAAATTATGGCAGTGTCCTTTTTGTGGAAGACCATGTAAACCAAGAGCAATACTTCTGGACAGCCATAAACTTAAACTAAAAACTGATGATTTTAACCTTTATGTGACTAATAAAAATATTGGAAATCAAAAAATTAATAAAATTAATTTTGTTTTTATTGAGTAGTTGTTGATAAAGACTCTAGTCATTTTTTAGTAAAAAGCGCTAAAACAAACAATGTAAGGAGCAGGTTAGATAACAACGGTATTATTAACGACGTTGATTGTTTCTCACTTTATAACGAGCATAATTTATAGTACTCAATTTAAAAATTATCATCGGTTCCATAAATTTAAGAACCAATGGGGTCACCCATTACTTCATTAAATAATATCCATGAAAATAAATAATTTACTTAAAAGTGTTTTAAATACAATAGGAAGGACATGTAATAGGCAAGTTGAATAACGGTTATCTGGTAGATAGAACTAAAATATAATTAACAAAACAGCTGATAAAAATTGGATTTATCAGCTGTTTAAACAACTTAAAGGAAGTGTCTTGAGTTTCTAGTGCAGATGAGACTCATGTAATAAAAATAACTTTTTCTACTTATTCACTTCCTGCGTTTCTGTTGTTTTTATTAATTTTTTAACAGATAAGAAAACTCTTCATTTGATTCAATTATTTCAATACTTGATTGCTTAAGTGAATTGTATGAAGCAAAAATACCATGTTTACCTAACGCCACTTCCTGCGTTATTTCTTTACCTTTACCAACTTTATAGCCATCAATATACCAATCAGCATCTACATTACTAACCAAAGTTAATGTGGCTGATTTAAGATCAAACTTCTCATTTAAAATAGATTCTATTTTTTTATTGTAAGATGGTTTGAATGACATTTCAGAGGTATATGATAAGGCACCATTTAAATCCATAGACGCACTAACTATTTTATATGAAAGTAATACACTACGTTCATTTAAAAAGTTATCTGATTTCTTAGCATTTGTAATAATGATTTTTTCATTATCATTTAAACAACTACTAATAGATTGAAACTTCGAACAAACTGCGGTGCTACTGACAGATAGATTTATAACACTATTTGGGTTTGCTAATTCAGAAGTTAAACGATCAACAATTTTTTGCTTTAGATCTGCTAATTTTGTATTTTTCTCAGAACGGAATTCTTTAAGCTTCTTGCCATCATTTAAAATCGTTTGGTATTCTGCTTTTAATTCCCCGCCTACTTTTTCATATTTTTTTTCTAATTTATCAATTTTCAGAACAAGCGTTTCTAATTCATTAAAAAACTTATCAACGTTGACTTGTGAAATAACTGTACCTGTTAGAGATTTTATATTCTCTTGATATGCCTTTTTATAATTATCTATTTCTACTGCCAATGAAATATGTTGGTATTCTTTTTTATTATAATGGCCCAATTTATCATTGCCTGATATTAATAGACTATTGATGTCGTATTGCTTATTTATTTCCTGCATAGCGATATCTTCAGCAGGGGTAACTAGCTCTAAAGCAAATAAGTTAGTTGCAAATGAGAATATCAAAATAGTTGTAAGCTTATAGTATCTCACTTTTTCTCCATTATAAGTTAGCCACATAACCATATATTTTAGTTAAGAGGGGTATTTTAAATTATTGATCGTAAGGAAGTTTATACAGTTGAATAAGGTTCATTGATATTAAAATCACCTATTATAATCCATTATATAGTCTTTAACTGAAACTATACTTAAAGTACGTCAAGATGCAAAGTAGAATATTTAAAATATGTTTCTTAGTGTATACAGCGACTTGTATTAGTGTCTTATGGTTCAGAAAATAGACATAATAATATAAAGGTAGGTAAACTGAATTCGAGGTAAGCATTAAAATAAGTTCGGGTCCCCTATTTTAATGGCGTTCAATAGTCGACATTTCACTCTACTTTATTTAAGTTTTTGACTCGACTTAATGCTATGAATTTCTAAACTTCTGTAACAACTGCTTAAAGGCTAGACAGAAAGCTGCTAGCCTTAACTCACCTATAGATCTGAATAATTATAAATAACGCGTTTCTAGATGTTTTCTAAAGTGTGCGGCATTGAGCGTTTCACCTGTTGCGCGTTTTATCAATTGATCCGTACTATGAAGTGATGCTTGCGACCAAATGTTGTCGCTCAGCCATTTAAAGATTGGACTTAGGTCGCCACTTTCAATAGCAGCATCTATGTCAACGGTTTGTAGCATGGTTGCTTTGTATTGCGCCGCGTACATAGCGCCTAAAGTATAAGAGGGGAAATAACCAAACGCGCCATCAGTCCAATGAATGTCTTGCATACAGCCATTTTTGTAATTGCCTTTGGTTGAAAGTCCAAGCGAGGCTTTCATTTTTTCGTCCCAAAGTGCAGGTACGTCTGTGTGTTCGATAATACCGTTGATTAAGTCTCTCTCGATTTCATAACGCATGATCACATGTGCTGGGTATGTAAGTTCATCCGCATCCACTCGAATCAAGCCTTTTTTCACTTGCGTGTAGATTTTGTAAAGGTTAGCCTCTGCAAATACTGGGTCTTTGTGTGCGTTAAACGCGTCTGCCGAGAGGCGTGATAAATGAGAAATAAAGGGCTTACTACGACCAATCTGCATTTCGAAGAAAAGTGACTGAGATTCATGAACCCCCATTGAACGAGCCTCGCCAACGGGCAATCCTGCAAACGCACTTGGCAAACCTTGCTCGTAGCGAGCATGCCCTGTTTCGTGGACGATCCCCATTAAAGCTTGTACAAAGTCTTTCTCATCATAACGTGTAGTAATACGCACGTCGGAGGGCACGCCACCACAAAACGGATGAACACTTTGATCTAAACGACCGTGATCAAAATCGAATTTCAACAAATTCATGACGTCTAAGCCAAGGGCTTTTTGGTTGGCGGTAGAGTAGATACCAGACGCAAGAATGATCGATTCTGATTGCTGCTTCTGTAACGCTTTTTCAATTAACTCTGGTAACCAGGTTTTAACATCTGAAAATAAGGTATCGAGCGACGCAGTTGTTGTCCCGGGTTCGAACTTGTCAAGCATGGCGTCGTAAGGCGTAAGGCCGAGTGCTTCGCTTCGAATTTGTGCTTCTTCACGAGATAATGCAACAACATCTTTCCAATTTTTTTCAAAACCTACCCAATCGTTTTCTGGGCGTTGTGTTCGCCAAGCGTGCTCACACTTAGAACCAGCAATAGACTGTGCTTGAACTAAGTCTTCTGGTACAACCGTTGCCTGTTGCCACTGGCGTTTCATTTCACGCAAACTAGCTTGTTGCTCTGTACTTAATGACTCTTGTTGTGCGTTGCCAAACCACTCCTCAAGTTGTGATTGTGTCGATAGACGATGAATGTGAACCGACAATTCCGCGATGGCTTTAGAACGCGAATCGTTACCACCAGATGGCATGTTTGTTGCTGCATCCCAACCCAGCATAGATTGAGCATGATTAAAGTGATTGATTGTTTGGTAATGAGCGGTAAGTTGGTCGTAATTTGACATAGTCTGGTTCACTTCCTGTTAGAGTGTCGGCTTTTTGGTTCGTTTGTCGCTTTTGTTCCAGACATCTTATTACAGACCTCTACATTGGAACAATAGCGTATTTTGACTAACCTATTACATTTAACCAAAAGGCAAAATTCAGCAGCCATAAACTTAAACTAAAAGCGAACCTTTATAAACCATATATAATGACGCCATTGCTTCATATCTAAAAGACATGGCAACTAATGGTGTCAGTAACCAAAGGAAGCCCCATTATCTTTCTACAATTCAGTACTCTTGAAACAACATGCCCTAAGTTCAGTGATTTCGGCAATGTTGAAAGCAAATTATTTGCTAACGTTCAATAATCAAAAAATAAACACTTAATCAGTTTGAGTTTCTGTTTTAATTTTAGTTTCAGTTTCAGTTTCAGTTTTAATTTCAGTTTCAGTTTCAGTTTCAGTTTCAGTTTTATCGATAAGTTGTCCCGAAACCAGATGTAAATCACGCTGTGGAAACGGAA
>TARA_R110001592_G_scaffold318562_1_pt1 | contig 11345 bp, 10 predicted proteins | sample TARA_R110001592 | Tara Oceans TARA_R110001592 (sample SAMEA4398387) | marine metagenome | biome: Polar Biome; feature: [SRF] surface water layer (ENVO:00010504); material: water (ENVO:00002006), including particulate matter (ENVO:01000060) such as... | depth 5 m | reverse complement strand
AAGCGGCGTCAACACGACAAACCAGCCACTTAAGGAACGGGGCTACAGAGCCTTACAAGGTTTTCAGTATTTCCACTTGCAATCAACGATATACAGAACATTCGGCTAAATTTAGCACTATTACCGGCCGCACCTCGTGAAGAGCGTAGGGGAAGGTATCAATGAAAGATCAAGGGTTTCTGAATAGCGAAAATATTTTTGTTATCAATAGCTTATCTCAACTTTGGCGGATATTTCCAGAATCCCGTCCGACCCTCATATATGGCCTAGAGGTCTTTACGAAACTAGGGGCGATTCAGTAACAGCTTTCTCAATAACGCTTCTTTGCGCTCTGGTGGGTAACTCGGCATTGCGTGACTCATACCGTCCCCGGGATTGGATTTAGGTAAAACCGATCAGGCGACAACTTTCCTTACACTTCGGGGGGCATGGGGCTAGTAAAAATGGATCTCCGAGGCTACCTTGTTTTTAAGTTCAGAAAGTGAGAATGCTATGACAAAACAATCGAAATGCCCAATTGCCGGCGGATATAAATCCATTGAAAGTGACCGTGTTGGCGGGGCGATTGGAACACCGCCCATGAATGCCGACTGGTGGCCTGGGCGACTTCCGATTGAATTACTCCACAGCCAATCGCCGATGGCAAATCCGCTCGGCGAAGATTTTGACTACCCTGCGGCTGTTGCGAAGCTCGATGTCGACGCCGTCAAAGCCGATATTATGGAGTTTTTGACAACATCCCAGGATTTCTGGCCAGCAGATTACGGCAATTACGGACCACAGATGATCCGCATGGCGTGGCACTCCGCCGGATCCTATCGAGTATTTGACGGTCGCGGTGGTGCGGCGAAGGGTCTTCAGCGCTTTGCCCCACTCTATTCATGGGAAGACAATGGCAATATCGATAAGTCCATTCGCCTGCTCCAGCCGATCAAACTGAAATATGGTGAGAACCTGTCTTGGGCCGATCTCATTATCCTGACCGGAAATCTGGCCATGGAGCAGATGGGCTTCAAAACGCTGGGGTTTGGCTTTGGCCGCATTGATGCCTTTGAAGCGGATGACGCGACCTATTGGGGTCCCGAAACCGTCATGGCGACACAGGATAAGCGTTGGGTCGGGGAGCCCGGCACAGACGAGTATGATCTGGAAAATCCATTGGCAGCGTCTCGCCAATCCTTGATTTATGTCCATCCCGAAGGTCCCTTCGGCAATATGGATCCCGCCGCCTCGGCACAGGAAATCCGCATCACCTTTGGCCGTATGGGCATGGATGACCGCGAAACCGCTGCACTTATCATCGGGGGCCACGCCTTCGGCAAGAGTCATGGCGGCTCTCCCAAAGAACATCTCGGTCCGGAGCCAAGTGGCGCGCCTATCGAAAATCAAGCCCTTGGCTGGTTGAACAGCAACGGCACGGGCAAGGCCGAATACACAACAACCAACGGTATTGAGGGCGCCTGGACATCAAACCCAACCCGCTGGGATCACGAATATCTTCAAACCCTGTTCAATAACGAGTGGGAACAGTACGAATCAGTTGCGGGCGGGAAAGCTTGGCATCCCAAAGACCCCTCCACGCATAAAATGGTGCCGGATGCCCACATCGAAGGATTACGTCATCCTCCAATGATGATGACCTCTGACATAGCCCTGCGCGTCGATGACGCTTACCGCGCGGTTTGTGAAGAATTCATGGCCGACCCCGCGGCGTTGGACGATGCCTTTGCAAAAGCCTGGTACAAGCTGATCCACCGCGATATGGGTCCGAAAAACAGGTTGCTGGGTAAGGACGTCCCTGCGGAGGAATTCCTTTGGCAGGATCCCGTTCCAGCGCTCGATCACGAAGTGATTGGCGACGCGGATATTAAAGCTTTGAAGGCAGATATTTTAGGTTCTGGTCATGACGTCTCGGCGCTTGTCGGCGTAGCGTGGGGCTCGGCCTCGACCTATCGCAAGACGGATCTGCGCGGCGGGGCCAATGGCGCCAGAATTCGTCTGGAGCCGATGGTCAATTGGGAGGTCAACCGTCCGAGTGAATTGAAAAAGGTGCTGACTTCGCTCGAGTCTATTCAGAGCGATTTCAACCGCAAGCAATCTGGGAATGTAAAAGTTTCCATGGCTGATCTTATTGTCCTAGCGGGCTGCGCCGCCGTTGAAAAAGCGGCCAGCGATGCGGGCGTCGATGCTGATATTCCTTTCGTGCCCGGACGTATGGACGCGACTCAGGAACAGACAGACGCGCACAACATCTCCTTCCTCGAACCCTATGCAGACGGATTCCGTAATTATGTGAAGGGCGATTATGATGTTCAACCCGAACGCATGCTGATCGACCGGGCGCATTTGTTGGATCTCAGCTCGCCTGAACTGACGGCGCTTATCGGCGGCCTGCGGGTGCTGGGCACAAATTATGACGGGTCCAAGCACGGTGTCCTGACAAGTCGTCCGGGTGTGCTCAGCAATGACTTCTTTGTCAATCTGCTGGACGTTTACACAGAATGGTCGCCTCTTGATGAAGCGGCTCAAACATTTGAGGGCAAGGACTCCAAGACGGGTGAACGAAAGTGGACGGCTACCCGTTGCGATCTCGTTTTCGGCTCCAATCTTCAACTGCGCGCGGCAGCGGAAGTCTTTGGTGCGGGGCCTGGCGGTCATAACCGTTTCGTCAAAACCTTTGTCAGTGCCTGGCATAAGGTCATGATGTCGGACCGTTTTGAACTGCAAAACGATCAATATAAGGCCTAGACTCTCATAATATTCCGTCGGACACATTGCACCGGCTGAACCAATCAAACGGCCAAGGCACATGAACATTGTGCCTTGCCTTTTTCATTCTCGATAGAGATAGATAGCTGGTGTGTGTAGTGCCGGCTGCAGATATCGCGGCGCCGTTACAGCTGCTCGAGAATCGGATGCAGCAGCACACCGTTTATCTTATAAATAACCCAGTTACCGTACTACGTATAATCCATATTATGTTAAATGCTGTACAAGGTAACCAAGGCTTTACCCAATACATTCTCCAGCCACACTTACTCTTTTACCTCTTCATCTTGCTCGCTCTCAGTAATCCAATTGCGTTGTCCTATCGTGTTGAGCTTGGTCATCAGCATGTCCATAAGTTCATTGGCGCTCAGATCTTTAGATCTTAGTAGCGGATTATGTGCACGGCTGAAGTCCGTGAAATCCAGTCTGTCCCAGTTATCAGGCTGCATTACCTGTTCGATGACGCCGAGATTCTCGCGATTGGCCGCTTTCAAATCGTACGACAACGTTGTACCTGACCCTTCGCTTGCAAAGTCATATCCGGCATTAAAGTCATGGATTAATAACAACGCCACACCACCGTCCATAAAATGCCGACCCATGCTGGCAGTCAATCGGCCTTCCCGTATGGCATCAAGGGCACACCTTTCCCAATCAACACCGCCTACCATGATATCCACACCTGGCTTTATTCCCTTGCTTTCAAGAGCCTGTATGGCGCCGAGGGCCATGCCATCACTAGCAGACCAGATCACATCAGTACCGGGATAGCGTTCAAGTAATAGCTGGGTCTTGTCTTGCGCTTCAGACTGGCTCCATCCGGCGTAGAGCAACTGATTGAGTGTTGCAGATTCACTTCCCACTGACTCTTTCAAGCCCTTGTCTCGATCAGTGGCAGCTGACGAATCTCGAGTTCCAGAGAGCGCCAGGATTTCCGGTGGACTAGTATCAGGTTTCTGGCGTGCTGCAGCGATCAACGTTTCGGCAAGTTGCTTTCCTGCAGCGATGTTGTCCGGTGCAAGGTGTCCGATCCACTGCTTGAGGTATTGCCTGGGTTCACCGACCGTTTGTCTGTCAAATTCAGGGACATTGGTATTAAAAGTAAAGGTTTTTACACCGGCTTTTTCGGTTGTCTTTAACATTTCAGCTGTCACGTTCTCTTTGAGCATAAACATGACAAAGTCGGGTTGCCGTTTTTTATCTAATGCTTCGACCAAGAGATCCCGGTAGCTGTATCGGTTTTTCTGCTGGTCTGTATAAACCGTCAAATTGATGTCTAGATCACTAGCAACTGCTTGCATAAAACCATTGACCATTTGCCAGTATCTGGAATTGTCTGGCGAGAGGAAAACTACTTCCAATTCATCAGCATAGAGGGTCTTTGGTGCAAGACAGAGGAGCAATAGAAGCGGAAGATAAAGACGCAGTTGCAGCATGGAAATCCAGGTGAAAATCAATAAGTAGGCAGGATAACATGCCTGATTGTGCTGAGTGGGCGGTGTTGACTAAAACTCTTTCGTCTATTGTATTAGGATAAATGGCATCAATTGATCACTAATTGGCGTGATCTGGCAGTCGCAGTGCAGACTAAAACAGGCAGTCTATAAGGGTACAGAAAGCTCACCTTGAGAGAATAATAATATGGCTGCTGAACACCTTGACGTCATTATCGTTGGAGCAGGTTTATCTGGTATAGGTATGGCTTGTCACCTGTCAGAAACCTGCCCGGACAAACACTTTGCCGTGCTTGAGAAGCGAGCTGCTGTAGGCGGCACCTGGGATCTGTTTCGTTACCCAGGCATACGCTCCGATTCGGACATGTTTACCTTCGGCTACAAATTTCGCCCTTGGAACGATCTGCAGGTGTTGGCCGGTGGCGATTCAATTCGTCAGTACATCCGTGATACGGCTGAAGAATTTGATATCACCAGCAAGATTCGTTTTAACACTGGCACCGAAAGTGCCAACTGGTCCAGCGAGGACAAGCGCTGGACCCTGACCACAACCGACACCGTCACTGGAGAGCAAAAGCTATACACCTGTGATTTTCTTGTCGGATGTACCGGTTATTACAATTACGAGTCAGGGTATCTGCCCGAATTCCCAGGTGTAGAAACGTTCCGCGGCACCTGCATCCACCCCCAGCAATGGCCTGCTGATCTTGACTATCGAGGCAAGAAGGTCGTTGTCATCGGCAGTGGCGCCACAGCAGTCACCCTCGTTCCGGCCATGGCTGATACCGCGGAACACGTGACGATGTTGCAACGTTCGCCCTCCTACGTCTTTTCCGTGCCTGGTTATGACAAGATTTCGGAGACGCTAGGCAAGGTTCTGCCGCAAAAGTGGGTCTATCACATGGCCAGACGGCGCAATATTCTGATGCAGCGCTGGATATACAAGGCAGCGATGCGTTGGCCTGATGCCACCCGGAAAATTCTGCTCAAGGGTGTGAGTAAAAAGCTTGATGACCAGAGCAACATGAAGCACTTCACCCCCAGCTATAACCCTTGGGATGAACGCCTTTGTGCAGTGCCTGACGCGGATCTATTCGAGGCGATCAATAACGGCAAGGCATCTGTCGTCACCGATCATATCGATACATTTACCGAAACAGGCATTCGTCTCAAGTCAGGTCAGGAACTGGAAGCGGACATCATCATTACCGCTACCGGGCTGCAGATGCAGCTTCTTGGCGGTATGCAGTTGAGCCTGGACGGCGAACACTGCCCTCTTAATGAACAGATGACCTACAAAGCAGTGATGATGCAAAACGTCCCCAACATGGCGTGGATTCTAGGTTATACCAATGCGCCCTGGACGCTAAAGGCTGACATGGCTTCGTTGTATATCTGCCGTCTACTCAAGCATATGAGCGAACAGGGCAAGAGCGTTGCCATTCCACTGGACCATCATGGCCATATCGAAACAGATTCAATCATGGGGTCGCTCCGCTCAGGTTACGTGCAGCGGGGCAACAGCGTCCTGCCGCGCCAGGGTAGCGCCCTGCCCTGGCGCATTCTCAACAATTACGAACTGGACTCGGTGCTCCTGCTCAAGGAGTCATTGGAAGACGGCATCCTGACATTCGATCCACCAGCAGCAGCCCGTCACGCAGATCAGGCTGCCTGATCTCTTTCCATTTTGTGGCGGGCCCGTCGGGTCCGCCCGGAGATATAACATGACACATGCTTTAAACAATGTGACGGTACTCGGCGCGGGTGTGTTGGGTGGCCAGATCGCCTGGCACAGCGCTTTCAAGGGCAAACAAGTAGTGGTTTTCGATTTGTTCGAGGAAGCTCTTGAACGTTGCAAGATTGCACACCGTCAGTACGCTGCTATTTATCAGGCAGATTTGGGTGCGAGCGTTGATATGATCAGCGAAACACAGAGTCGCCTGACATACACCAGCAAACTGGGTGAGGCTGTTTCCGCCGCTGACCTAGTGATCGAGGCCGTACCAGAGATACCGGAGACCAAAACCGCAGTCTACAAGCAGATGGCGCCGTTGCTTCCCGCCCATACCCTAGTGGCGACCAACTCATCCACGCTGCTTCCGGCCCAGTTCGCCACTGCCACCGGCCGACCTGAAAAATATTGTGCCCTGCATTTTGCCAACATGATCTGGAGCATGAATCTAGCCGAAGTCATGGCCCATGCAAGCACCGCTGAGACAACGCTGCGTGCGGTGGTCCGTTTTGCGATCGAGATCGGTATGGTTCCGATCCCCATTCAAAAGGAACAAAATGGTTATGTGCTCAACACCTGGCTGGTTCCTCTGTTGAGTGCCACACAGTCGTTGATCACCAACGGCGTATCAACGCCCGAATATATCGATCGCACCTACCTTATTGCCAATCGCGGGTGTGCCTCGGGTCCCTGCGGCCTAATGGATATCATTGGCATGAAAACCTGCTATGACGTGATGAATTACTGGGGCAACGAAAAACAGGATGCACAGCTTCTAAGTAACGCGGCCTATATCAAGAAGCATTTTGTTGACAAGGGCAAACTCGGCCTACAAACCGGCGAAGGCTATTATTCCTACCCCAATCCAGCGTATCAACAACCCGGCTTTCTGGATGTACCAGGGCTGGATGCCGTGGACGAGCTCGTGGCCCTGGTTTGCCCAAAGGCGCTCGCCGCCGCAAGCTGACAGTAGTCGTCTGATCGACCTTTCTATGGCAATATTGCCGCGCTTGAATAATCAACCCATTTAGTCGCCAGGGGAGCCTGTTCGTCCAACGGACAGGCTGAGAACCAGCGGGCTGCTTGTAGCCTGCCTAAACCCTGGAACCTGATCCGGATAATACCGGCGGAGGAAGTGCGACATGCTTTATCTGACCCTTGCCGTGCTGGGCGCGGCGTTGCTTCTGTTCATCTGGCTGGGCTTGCGAGCCCGTCGTAGCCACGGCGAACTCGATGATTTTCTGACTGCACGCAATAGCCAAGGCGCCCAAGCGCTGGGCTTATCATTTCTTGCCTCTGGAATGGGTGGCTGGATCCTATTTGCTCCCCCTGAAGTCGGCGCGTTGGCAGGCCCTGTGGCACTAGCAGGCTATGCCATAGGTGCTGCCCTGCCCTTCATCGTATTTGCATTTTGCGGCCCTGCCATCCGCCGCTATCTACCCCGAGGCAGTAGCATTGGTGAATTTGCCCAGGCCTGTTATGGCCATTTGGTCAGACGCTGGGTGGCATTGATATCACTGCTTTACATGTTGTGCTTTCTGATCGCCGAGCTAACGGCTATTGGCGCTATTACCTCGATGCTGTCTGATGTAAATCCAGCATTGGTAATCATCGGCGTCGCCGTTGCTACGTTGATCTACACCGCTGGTGGCGGTCTGCGCGCAAGCCTGATGACCGATCGCTGGCAGGCCTGGTTGCTGTTGGCGCTGTTGGTCGTTGTGGGCACGGTTGCCATGCAACGGCTACCACATATTGACACCACTGCAATCAACATGCCCGGCATCCCTGTAGGCAGCGCTGTGGGCGTAGCACTCACACTGGTGATCGCCGTCACCGCCGCCAATCTGTTTCATCAAGGCTATTGGCAAAGGGTCTGGTCTGCGCGGGACGGAGCCGCATTGGGTCAGGGCGCTTTGCTGGGCGGTGTGATTACAGTAATTGTTGTCGTCGTCGTCGGTGGGCTTGGTATTGCTGCAGCTATGAGCGGCACTGATATGGGTAGCCCGCCAATTCCTTTCTTCGCGCTATTGATGGACGCGCCACCATGGTTGACTATTCCGGCGCTGGTTCTGGCCTTGACTCTAGTGGCGTCATCGGTTGATACATTGCAAAACGCGATTGCTTCCTTGGCCGTCACAGAAAAAAGCGGTTTGTCGCTGACCTCTGCACGCTGGATAACGGTCCTCCTGATGCTGCCAGTAGTGCTAGTCGCGCTACAGGGCATATCAGTACTGCGTTTATTCTTGATCGCTGACCTGCTTTGCGCAACTGCCGTGGTTCCAGTCTTGTTGGGGTTGTGGTCGCGTATGGGCAGCAGCGCTGCCATAGCCGGTTGCCTTGCGGGCCTGCTGGGCGCTGTATTGCCTGGCTGGGTCAGTAGCGGGTCACTGTCCGCAGGATTGTGGGCGGCGAGCTTTCCAGGGGCGATACCTACATTGGCACCCTTTCTTGGCGCATTGATAGGATCGACTCTGGTCAGTGTGGTGATTGCGCTATCGCGGCCTCGCAGGGAAGTCATTGAACCTGCTTAGTCGCTACGACGGTAGCGACTGATCCGGGTGGTCAATATCTGAGTCTCACCTGGCTGCAGGTGTCGCGTATCAGGCCCGGCATTTGCTGTTTCGATGCACAGCATCTGCCGGTATCCCTCGGGGGGAAAGTGCTTGAGTCTGCGGGCTTTTTCTTGCCAGGGATTCCATATAACCGATGAACAACTGCCTGCACACTCGACATCAATGCGCCCGTTATCGCCATCCAGAAGCCGCAGCGTGCCGATGTCGCCGAAGTAGATACGGTCTACTTCTTCGGTTATTTGGACGTCGCCTTGCTGCTCGGTGACTTTGCCTGTCAGCTGGTCAACATATGAAAGGCCGCTCAGTCCAACAATCCTGCTGTGATGTATATCCGACACAGGTAAGTAGGTGTGCAATGCCTGGCTTAACGGTTGTGGTTGGGTGCCGCAGTTGGTGGTGGTCAGCCTGACTTCCAGCTCGTCGCTGATCAGCAATTCAACCTTCAGCTCCCATTGCTCTGCGGGTAGCTGACGGGTGATTTCCGCCTGCGGTAAAACCAGAATAATTCTAACGCTGCTCTCGCTAACTGCTACGTCTTCGATCTCCCATTTGCTGATACGTGCGATCCCGTGGGCAGGGCCTTTCCGGTCATCACCAAACCAGGGCCAGCATAGAGGAATGCCACCGCGCAGCGGAATACCGGGTAATTCAGGTTCTTCAGGGCTCAACCACAACAGGGGCTCTTGGCCGACTGGAACATGGCTAATTATCTGCGCACCCTCAATGGAAATCCGGGCGCGGAGAAGCGAGTGCGTTATCTCAATAAATTCGCGGCCGTGAGCGTTACAGACTAGCGCTACCCCTTGAGCTAGACGGTGTGGCTGATTCTGTTCGTGCACTATCTTTTTCTCCGGTGGATTTAGCGCGCTGACTTACATGACTCCAAGCGCTCAGCATAAGGTAACAATGCCTATTTTACACTGATGGGTTGCTGGTCTAAGGTGGCAAGGGGCTATGGTTACTCGTGTCACACCAAGCCTTTTCTGCTCCGAAAACACTTAAAACTCAACAGGAGCTGGAGGAGTCAAATGCGAGAAGCAATTCGAATCGCTATTCTGTTAGCGTTGTCGCTGCTGCTAGTAAATTGTTCCAGCGATAACCGCGTCGGCGCCCTGCCCCATCCGGATGAGACCGGGGTATTAATAGTTTCAACACGAAACGGGTCCACCACTTTTTACACTGATCGGTATGAACAGCCCAGTGGTCCGGAATACGACTTGGTCAACCAGTTCGCCGAAGCGCGGGGCTGGGCAGTGAACTGGGACGTACAGTTTTCGACGGCCGCGGTATTGCAACAGCTTGCCAAAGGCCGTGCGCACATTGGCGCAGCCGGGCTGACGCGCCTCGCCTCACGTGATGAGCGATTCACGCCAGGGCCAGTTCACAACCGGGTCCGCGAACAATTGATATGCAATCGACACATGGTGCCGCTACCGACCACCACGGCAAAACTTGGGGGCGTCGAGATTAAAGTCGTATCCGACTCTAGTTACGTGGAAACGCTGGAACAACTGACCAATGAAAACCCTGCCATCACCTTTACTCAGACAGATAAAAAAGGTACCGAGCAACTTCTCGTAGAGGTATTCGAACAGAAGCTTGAGTGCACTGTTGCTGACTCGAATATAGTCGATATAAATCGACGCTCCATGCCATCATTGGCCGTTGTCATGGAGCTCTCGCCGGATCAGGAGATCGGTTGGTATTTGCCAAAAGGCAGTGATCGCCTGGCTGCTAGTGCCCATGAATGGATGTCTAGTGCTGCAGGCATAAGCGCTATAGCCCGAGTAGATGCGCACTATTATGCCTACATTAGCGAGTTTGATTTTGTCGACCTGAACACTCTAGTCAAGCGTATTGAAAATCGTCTTCCTCGATATAGAAACGAATTTGAGCAGGCCGAGGAGCTGACTGGGATGCCTGCGGACTTGCTGGCAGCGCTATCCTACCAGGAGTCCCACTGGGATCCTCACGCGCGCAGTGCGACGGGTGTTAGGGGGCTGATGATGCTCACGCAGAATACGGCCAAATCATTGGGTGTGACTGACAGACTAGACCCCGAACAAAGTATTGATGGCGGCGCTCGCTATCTGGCAAGACGTTACGAGCTGCTCTCCGAGGAGATTCCTGATCCCGATCGGGTTTTTCTGGCGCTGGCCAGTTACAACGTTGGCCGCGGTCATTTGCTCGATGCGCAAAAACTTGCCCGGGAACTGGGGAAAAACCCCGACTCCTGGTCTGATATGCGCGAAGTTCTGCCGTTGCTGGCAGACAAACGCTACTATCCTCAGTTGCGTTATGGCTATGCGCGCGGTTACGAACCCGTCCACTTTGTTCAACGGGTACGCAATTACCAAGACGTGATCAGTGTGGCATTTCGGTAGGGTCCATTAAAAACCCCGTCTGAATACAACTGTAAAGCTGTAGTCAGACGGGGTTATGGATGTCCCTTTATCAGCTGTTCTCAATGCGAAAGCCGACTTTAATGACAACCTGATAGTGGGCGACCTTTCCGTCCACTACATGACCTCGAGTTTCCTGCACTTCAAACCATTCGACGTTCTTAACCGACTTACTGGTTTCGCTAATGGCATGCTCAATAGCTTCTTCGATGCTCGTGGTTGACGAGCCTACGACTTCCACTTTCTTGTAAACATGATGATTTGACATAGGGTTCTCCTTACTTTGCATGTGAACTCAGTATGGCAAAGGATGTCCGGCTTAGTTCAAAACCTCTTCCCTCAGTGTGTTGCAGACGATTTCTGATCCTTTTTTAACGCTTTATGCATTGCAAATCCGCAGAGGCTGAATATAATA
>TARA_R110001592_G_scaffold110428_1_pt1 | contig 11345 bp, 8 predicted proteins | sample TARA_R110001592 | Tara Oceans TARA_R110001592 (sample SAMEA4398387) | marine metagenome | biome: Polar Biome; feature: [SRF] surface water layer (ENVO:00010504); material: water (ENVO:00002006), including particulate matter (ENVO:01000060) such as... | depth 5 m | reverse complement strand
CCTGATCTTATTATATGGTGTAAACGTAATGATTTTGATTTTTATGGTTCAACACAGTTAGAACCTTCTTATCAAAAAGTTACTTGTCTTCCTAAAGAATCTAAATATCAAGTACTTGATATTTATAAAAAGTTTATAAAAAAATATAGACCAATATTAACAACATATGATCTAGAACAAATAAAAAATTGGTTAAGTTATATGACTAGCATAGATGAAAGTAGTCAACTAGTCTCTTTTAAACAAGAGACTGAAAGAGTAGATAAGCTACGTAATGAATCATTTGTTAAAACCTTTCCGGAGTTTGCATCATGGTACGAAAGTATATAGGTTTACCTCATACATATGCAAGTATAAATTGTATTACTTTAATTAAGAGTTTCTATATTAATGAATTAAATTTAGAATTTTCTTTGCCAGACTATCCACATTCAATAAAATGGATTAAACAATTTACTACAACTAGTATAGATACTTTAGCAGCTAAATGTTCTAAAAAAGTAAGTTTGACAAATGCTAAAGATTATGATGTAATAGTATTCAAATCAGTAAAAACAAATTTAATAATACATTTTGGTATGTACTTAATGTCTTCAAAAATGTTACACATCGAAGCAGGGGGATTTTCGCGTGTAGAAACTCTATCAGACTATTGGGTAGAGAGTATACATGCAATTTATAGACATGACAGTTTGGTACAATAAATACAAAGATTTTCCATATTTACATTTAGGTAACAATGCAGAGACAGGGATTGATTGTTTTAATCTCTGTAAATTAGTATATCTAAAAGAGTTAAATATAGATATTCCTTATGTTACTTCTGATTTTTGTAAAATAGTAGATGAAGATTGGTATAATAAAACTCATACTAGATATTTTGAAAAACCAAATGGAAAAGACACAGATGAGTATGGTTGGAGAAAGGTTAAAGAAGTACAACTTTATGATGTTATTACTATGAGTCTAGGATCTACTAATGTTACTAATCACTGTGCCTTATATGTTGATAGAAATAAAATATTGCAAACCATGATAAAACATAAAAGCTGGATAGCACTTTATGGTAATTACTATAAACAATATACTACGGGGATATATAGATGGAAAGATTTATAAAATTAAAAGAAGATATGAATGCACATGCTTTACGTGCTTATCCAAGAGAGTGTGTAGGTATTATAAGTAACGATTTTACTTACATTCCTTGTTCTAATATATCTCCTATGCCTAAACACACTTTTTTATTAGATCCTGCAGATTTAGTAAGAAATGATGGAAATATATGGGGAATATTTCACTCACATCCTGGTGATGAAAATCCTATCCCTAGTAAAGAAGATAAAGTTAGTGCTGCTTTTCAAGAATATACATTTTTAGTAGGGTTTAGTAATAAATTTTATACATACTGGTTAGACCAAGACCTAGACGCACTCATATTTGATGAGTTTAAGGAAGAACATCTTGTTAATAAATCTTAAAATACATTCAGCATATAATAATTTTTTTGAAGAAACCCTCTACTCATTTGAGGCTACAGTAGTTCATGATATTATAGACTATCTTAAAGGAGTGCATCCTAAATTTTCTAAATATATAAAACAAGTAATATCTGGAGAATCGAGTGAACCTTTTTGTCTATTAGATAGTAATCTAAAACCAATTACTGCTGACATGGTAGATATTAAACGCTTTAAAGAGGGTGATACTATACATTTAGTACCTGCTATAGCTGGAGGAGGCGGAAAAAGTATAACAAAGGCAATTTATGTAGTTTTTGCTGCAGTTGCTATATATCAGACTATTGGATACCTTGCTACCATGTCAGCAGGCGCTCCTATGGCTGCTCCAGGTGTTGCAGATGCGCTTGCGCCAGAGGCAATCGCTGCGCAACAAACAGCTAGTGCAGCAGTAACACTAACACCACTTCAAATGGCTGGTCTTCAAATAGGGCTATCAGCTGTTTCTATGTTACTGACTAAATCTCCTGCTGCAAGATCAAGTAAACAAACAGAATCTACTTCACGAGATAATGACATGTTTGGATCCTTAAGAAATAGTTCTACAAGTGGAACACCTGTTCCCTTAGTATATGGTAGACATAGAGTAGCTGGTCAGTTTCTAAGTGGCTATATAACTACTATCGGTCATGGTGGTGGAGATCAAGTTAATGTAGGGAGTCAGTTTGATGGCATATAGAAATTTTCTTGAATATGACAATATACAAGTTCCACAAATTAAAGGTGCTAAAGGCGGCAAAGGTGGTGGCGGAGGCGAGCCTTATGAGCCTACAGAAGATCCCCAAAGTTTATTTTCTACTGATATTCTATTTGCAGTAGTAGGTTTAGGAGAAGGACCAGTATACAGAATTAATCCTAATGGTCCTCAAGATATTGAACTTTCTGATAGTAGTGTTGATGACTTACTAAATTTAGATGGCAATGGCCTAGAAAATACTAGTAAGTTTAAAACTTTATCTACTACAGGAACTACTACACAAGGAAGATTAGATGTATTTGGTGAGACAACTGTTACTCCTCAAAATTTTGCTTCTCCTGTAAGTTTAAAAAGTGGTAGTTCAGGTATACCACAATCAGGAGTTATTTTACAAGATACCTCTGCTAACGACTGGGATGCCTTAGAATTTAGTTTTGTGATTTCCTCATTACGTATTGTAACGGAAAAAGGAGATATACTCAGGCACACTATATCTATAAAGATAGATGTATTTGATAGGTTAGGTACTACTTTAATAGCTACAGCTTCTCGTTCAATAGGCGGTAAAACTGATGCTAAATTTAAATTTAGTGTGAAAATTCAAATACCTGAAGAACATAAAAGTAATAATGGCTATAAATTCTCTGTAGCAAAAACTTCACCGGATACTACTAGCTCTACTACTACAGATACTGTAGCTTTAATTAGCTGGAATGAAATAGAAAATTCTCCTCAAGCGTATCCTAGAACAGCTCATATAGGATACGCACTAAAAGCTACTAATGAACATAATGGAGTGCCCACTTTTACCTCACTAGTAAAAGGCTTATTACACAAAGTTCCTAGTAACTATAATCAACCTACTCTTGCTAATGGAGAGATTGATTGGAGACATGTAGAAGTTCCTGCTACAGGTGCTAGTAGTCCTGCCACTGCTGGTTATTTTTTACAGGCAACTGGTACTGAAGTACAAACAAGTTCTTCTATAAATATTTATAAAGGTAGTTGGGATGGAAGTTTTGTATATTCTTGGTCTCAAAATCCTGTATGGATTATATATGATATATTAACAAATAAAACATATGGTTTATCAATACCAGAAGAAAATATTGATAAATATAGATTTTATCAAATAGCTCAGTATTGCGATGCGTGTGATGCTACAACTGGTAATTTTGTAGGAGTAGACGGCTTATCGGACGGAACTTTTAAATATAAGCCTAGAAATACTTTTACAGCAATTAGAGAAAAACTATTAGGATTAGCTGAAGGCACAGAAGTCAAAGAAAGAAGATTTATTTTAGATGTTCTTATTTCAGACCAATCACAGTCATTTGATACTATCAATACTTTAGCAGCAAGTTTTAGATCTTCAATTATGGTATCACATGGTAAAATTACTTTATCTTCTGATTTACCTGATGAAACTCCTGTTATGGTATTTAATGAAGCTACTATGAAACATGGTAGCTTTAGTATAAGTGGTAACAAAGAAAGTGAAATAGTAACTGGTGTAGATGTAAGTTATATTGATACTACTAATCACTATAAAAGAGAGACAGTGCGTATAGATCAAGATGGTAGCAATGATGGTATAGTAAAAACACAAATAGAAAATATAGCATCCTTAGATCTATCAGGTGTTACTAGAAGAAGTCAAGCAATAAGATTTGCTCAATACCATATAGCTTCTTCTAAATATATAAGAAGAGTATGTAATTTTACTACAAGCACGGATGCTTTACAACTTATTCCTGGAGATGTTATTGCAGTATCTCAACAAGCAAATGGAGTAGCTTATGGCTTTGGTGGTAAAATTCACGCAGACTCTCCTATTCAAGCAAATAATACTAATGTATTTGTTGAGCACTTTACTGTACCTTCTTTATCTTCTACAGACTTTACAGCTAATACAGGAGCACTTGTTTTACGTGTAATAAAATTAAAAAATGAAAGAATTGATTTATATATAGCATCTAAAACTACATTTGCCTTAAGCAAAACTGATAATGTTACTACGGGATTTGACTTAGCTACTATAAATCCTATTAAAAGATATAATGATATAACTAGAAATTGGGATAGCTATACAGCATTTACAGCTAATACTAGACCTGAAAAAGGGGATTTATGGACTTTTGGAGAAATAGAAACAGATACTAATCCTTATACAGCTAAAAGTGATAAATTATTTAAAGTTATTGAACTAAGTAGAGAACCTTCTGACGAAACTGTTCAGATAGTAGCTGCAGAATATATATCTAATATTTATGTAGATTCAGATACTTTTATTGACTATAAGCCTACTGCCTATACTGATTTACAATCAGGACTAACTGTACCTCCTGTTCCTAATTTTACCTTTGAAAAAAATGTTAGAGCAAGATTAGATGGTTCTCTTGTAACAGATGGTTTACTTTTAACTTCAACAGAAAAAGAAGGATTTGGTATAACATATATTACTCAGTATGAGATAGCTAAGCCATCAGGTGTTAGTTTAGTAGCTAATGCAAATTTATCAGGACTTAGCGGTCAAACAATTCATATAGATAACAGTAGTATACTAGAAGGATCCACTACTTTACCTTCTGTAACTTTAGCAGGTAAAAATGGTTTTAGTAGTCCCATAGGAGAAGTAAAGTTATTATGTACTGCTATTGAAAATACGGATACTGTTGGAGGCACTAAAGATGGTAATATACAACTAACTTTAGAAGGTTTTAGAGACGTATTTGATGAAAATTTTAACGTCAGGCTTCTAGATGCTAATGATTCTAGTATTTTTGGTACTCTAAAAGGTTCTGATCATATTACTATACCTATTAATGAAAAGTCACAACAACAAGGACTATTAAATTTTGTAGGATTTGCAGGAATTGTGACTAACCTTAGTCAACCTATAGTAAGTTCTACTCCTACTTCCGATACTATAAAAATAGAAAATATAAGAACAGAGGATGTAACTTTAATTAATAAAATACCTGCTGCTCCTTTTTACGTTACTTTAAATCAACTTTTAGATTCTAGATTTTATAATAATAATAGTTTTTATGTTTCTGGTCAAAATAGTACTTATGTAAAAACAGGAGAAGTAACAGGTAATGAAACTATTACTATTGACTTACCTGTAAGACCTAGAAATAAAACTTTTGTTAGATTTTATGTAGATGGTTCTGAAAAAAGTTCCGGACAGTATGATTTAAATCATACTAATACTGCTATGAATGCAAATATAGTATATTCTAGTGGTGCTGCAGAATCTGCTTTTAGAACAGAAATAGACTACTATAATGTGCCAGTGTTTGAAATAGGAGATAATGTACAGACTTCTCATGCTAATGTATTTAGTATTGTTGATAGTAGTTTTGATCCTCTTTCTCTTAAATATAATGCCTCATTAACTGCTAATTATATATATAGAGTATATACTCATACTGAGCCTAAAATTAATTTAGCAGGATTTACTTTTACAAATATAAGTATAGATCCTGTTGGTGCTTTAGGTAATATTTCTGGTGGATCAGGGACTTTCGACTATGATAATAATAGATTTCCTGGTAAATTTGAATTAGCTAATAATAGAGTGTATAATTTAGAAATTAGTTCTGACTTTGAGTCTTTATTTCTTACTAAAGATAGTATAGTTCCAGACTTAGGAGTAGGCACTACAAGTGTAAGAGCTAGGAATAAAACTAGAGGAGGAAGAACTAGTGCGTATAATACTCAGTCTATAAATGTTGAATTTATTCCTATAAGAAAAGTAGAAAATATTACTATAGTAGAATCTTTGTATCGTGAACAAACTGGTGGCGTAGCTGTGCGTGTTACAATACAATTTGATCATATTCTACAACAAAATGTAACAGACTATGAAATATCATATAAACTAGACTCAGTAGATGATGTAGGTTCAGATGATGGTGGTACTGATTTAACTTCCTTTAATACTGTAAAAGTTCCTGCTATTGGTGTAGATTCTGATGGTAAAATTAGATTTACTGTTAATGGTGTAAATAGGGGCCAAACTAGTGATACTAGAAATATCGTATTTAGAATTGTGCCTTTAAATAAAGAAATACGAGGTATAACTGCTATTGCAAGAAAATCAATTTCTGGTAAAACTGATACACCTGCTAATATATTTAATTTTACAGGAGGACAACAAACTGATCAAATTACTTTACTATGGTCTTATCCACGTACTAGTGATGGGGAGCTTACAGATATTGATCTTAAAGAAGTAGTAATAAAACGTATATCAGGTAGTCCTACTATTACTACTAATGAGAATAGACTAGAGCTTTTTGTTATATCTGATGATTTAGTTACTGTTTCTGCAGGAACTGCCCGTAAATCTATTCCTATTGATACTTTTGGGGAGTTTACCTATATAGCAAGAACTAGAGATACTAGTGGTAATTTTAGTGATGATGTAGTAGCTATAGTTATAACTACTACTCGTCCCAATAGAAGTACTGTTATAAAAGCTTATAGTGAGGATGCCCCAACTACTGCTTTTGCAGGTATAACTAATGATAATAGTTCAGAAGCTGTTTATCCATCTTTTACTACCTCTAACAGTGGTGGTCTAGCTTTTGTAAATAAAGGTGACGGGCATCCTAGTTCTATTGTGGATAACGCTAATGGCACTTCTAGTGGTTTTTCTGCTGCAGGTGTTGTTAGTGACTTACTTGCTGGTGAATCAGCAGAGTATATAACTTCAATTAGAGATGCAGGAAGCACAGTAACAGGTGCTATATTTGTAGATATAACAGGTTCACAGGCTGTAGAAACTACTTTTAATGATTCTAAAGAGACATACTTATCTGGTGTTACTGATGCTTCCGGCACTGCTGGTGTATTAAAAGATGCAAGTTTTGGAGGAATTGGTCATGTACTAGGATTTAGTAATACAGCTGTAGTAAATCCTAGATTCGATTCCAATAATCAAACTTTTATGACAGGGGGTGCTTCAGGTAATGTATTTGCTATCTGGGATGATGGTAAATATACAGGTAATGTGATAACTATTACTGGAATTACTAAAGCTAATCCTGCTGTAGTAACAACTAGTGGTAGCGAGCATGGACTAGTAAATGGTAATAGAATTATTATTCATGATGTAAACGGTATGACTCAGATAAATAATAGAGAATTATATGTTAATAGAGTAAACGCTACTAGTGTTCAACTATATACTAATGCTGGCAGAACCGCTGCTCTTAATTCAAGTGGTTTTGATACATATACATCTTCTGGTGTTTTAGATCAAGGAGACTATGCAAATGCTAACTCTTATGCTTTAATAGCAGGTGTTGTAGATGCAGATGAAATTAGGTTAGGAGCTTCTTATCTTCCTAATGGTAATGCCACTGGAAGTAATGCTCTAGCTAATATAACAACTGCTGCAAGTAGCTATAAGTTAGTTAACTTTAAACAGTATATTGATACAGGTTCAGGAGATACTTTTGCAGGAACATTAGGAGCGGTTACTAGTCAAACACTAATTAGAACTACTACTGCTGCAAATGCTGCTTTATATTATGCTAACGGTAATGTAGATATAAGTCAATTTATAGGTTCAGCAGTAAATGATGGTTTTCAGACATACCAAGCGGGTAGTAGAACCTTTAGACAGTTTCAATTAAAATTTATTGTACAAAATAAGCAACCCGATGAATTTGACTTTACAATTGATAAATTTAGGTATACTATAGAAAAGGATACAGTTACTTTCACAGATACTATTGCATATGATGCAACTACCAAAACTGTTGATATTACTAGCGCAGGTTTTTTAAATAGACCTGTTATAAGTTACGCAATGTTATCAGAAGATGCAAATAAACCACACATAGTAGTAACAACTGCTGCATCAAATCAAGCAGTTAGTTTTCAAGTATTTAAAAGTGACGATAGTGGAGCGGCATCAACCTCTTCAGGAATGTCCGTAATGATAACAGCAACAGGAGTATAAATGGCTTTAGTAGATTCAAACACATATATTGAACCAACTGCAGGTACAGCATTAAATAGTGCAAGAACACAGTTCAATAACTCTATGAGGTCACTCTTAACTAACTTTAGGAGTTCTAGTGCTCCTGCTACTGTAAATATTGTTACCTCTGGCGAACCTACCGCAGTACCTGATGGCACTATGATGCATTTTGCTAATGCAAATGTTAACGCACTATTTATTTCTGATTCAGGCACTAAAAAAAGTTCTCATATTGGAGGTAATTTTACTAGAGTAGGTATAGGACATAGAATAGAAAACGGTATTGTGTCTATGATGGCTAATGTAAGTCATTATGATATAGGTGAACTGTCAGCTACTGTTTCTGAAAATGGTACACTAGCTGCTAATTCTAGACTTTATTTAAAAATAGCTAATGCTAGTGTTGATGCTTCATTTATTGATATAGGTAAACCCCCACCTCTTTCCGTAGTAAGTAGTATGATTGCAGTTGCAGGTGTTAATTCTGATAGAGTTAATTTAACATCGGGCGGCCTAACTACAGCTAATCTAGCTGTAGTTACAGCTACCGCTAGTGGAGGTAAAAAATGGTTTCCAGCAGCTGATGGTGTAGGTCATGCAGCTCTTAAGATATCTAGTATAGGTGCTAGTGATAACACTGCTATACTATTTAATTTTGGTAGTTCTAGTGCTAATGTATCTTTAGCACATCAACCAGGAGTTGCTTCTTCTAAAAATGGCTTAAATGTAATACAACAAGACGGCACTTATGCACCTATAGCTGCAAATGTTATACTACAATCTGCTATTACAGGTTCTGGTACTGCGCCTGTTCCTTTACTGCCTGTAGGTACGATTATAGCTTATGGCGCATCTTCGACCCCTGCTGGTTTTGAAAAATGTCAAGGACAAAGTTTACTTCGAGCTACCTATCCCGCATTATTTGCTGTTATAGGTACTACATTTGGAGCAGGATCAGATGGAGGCAACACTTTTGCTGCTCCTGATTTTAAAGATAAAGTAATAATAGGACAAGGCGATATTTTAGATACTATAGGAAATGGTGCTGGTGATTTTGCCTCAGGAGGTACAATTACTACTGCTTCAGGATCTGCTGCCTTATCTACCTCAGTAGGTTCTGCATCTACTGGTGTAAAAGATGCTGGTGGTGTATCAGTATTAACAGCTGTTAGTGCTGGTGGACATACTCATACAGCAGTGGTCCCACATGCTGTCGCACGTTATATAATAAAAACATAGAGGAATAAACATGGAATATATGAAATTTCATATAGATGAGATGGATCAAGAGTTTGTATTTTTTGAATACAGAAAAATAGAAGAAGATATAAAAGGACCGTTAATATCCAGAGCTTTTCCTTTTTCTAAAATTTTAGAAAGAGAACCAAAAATACAAGAGTTAGTTGCTGGACCTATTATTGGTATATATTACGAACAAAGAGGTAGCAGTAGTATTGTAAGTGAGAGACAATGGATTGACAGAATTGAGCCTTTAGAGCCTGATTTAATTAATTGGATTGTTGAATTAGTTAAAAAGATATGCGTAGAAGAAGTATATGATGAACTACTAAAACCTCCTACAATTGATGAGCAGGTTGAAGATTTTATAAAAGAATTTTTTGAAGAAGGAGACTCAGAGCCGTTAGAGCAAAAAGATTTCTTAGCTGAATTTTTTGAAGAATTAGAACCTTCACAACAAAATGACTCCTTAGTTACTTCTTTACACGAACATCAGACTTCTGCAGATACACTAGATAAAAGAATAAAAGATAGATTTAATAGTACTTCTTTAGAAACAGTTGATTTTTTAGCTGAGTTTTTTGATCAATTAGATGAAGATGAAGTATAATATTTAAGGAGAGAACATGGCGCTTACGCGTGTAACATCAACAGTTTTAGAAGCAAACGCAGTCTCTGCAGAAAAAATGGCTAATAGTTCTCTAACTACTAGACTGTATGGTATAAAATCAATTGAAGCTAAACACTTTGCTACTAGCGCTAATGCTTTTAGCCTTACTACTAATATAAATTTACTGACTGCTAATATAAATCAAACTTCTGCTAATATAGCAGCAGCAGCCTTAAATATAACTGCAAGTACGGGTAATACTGTTAGTCTATTAGCAAATGTAAATCTTAATGCAGCTAATACTATACAATTACAAATTAATTTAAAAGCTAATGTAAATTCTGTTAAAGCTAATGTAGATGCTGCAGAAGCTAATATTGCGGGCATACTTGATGGAAGCACTTTTACTGGTCAAGTAAATATGAGCGATGATTTAGTTGTTCAAGGTAATTTGACTGTGCTTGGTGATAGTATTACCGCTAATACTCTTAACTCTGTTGTTCAGGATAGATTTATTCTACTAGCTAATTCAGTAACAGGAACTCCTAGTGCTGATGTAGGTATCTTTATGAATAGAGGCACATCAGGTAATGCTGCTCTTTTCTATGACGAATCTGCTAAATCATTTACAGTAGCAGAGACTAGAGATCCCGATAGTAATGTTGTTATTAGTCCTACAGGTTTAGCTAACTTAGCAGTAGGCACACTAAAATATAATGGAGCAGATTTAAATACTGCTATCACAGATAACCGCTCAGGTGCTATTTCTACAGTATATAAAGATAATCTTACAGTTTCTCGTGCTTTAGCCTCTGATGGAAGTGGTAAAATAATTGTATCTGATGTTACTTCAACAGAGCTTGGTTATTTAGATGGAGTCAGTGGCGCTATTCAAACACAACTTGATTCTAAAATAGCTACTACCACTTCTGCTGCTAATGACTTTATAACCTTTACTAGACTAAATGCTAATATTAATGTAGTATCTAGTAATGTTGCTGTGGGTCTATCAAGAAAAGTAAATGTAATTGCAAGCGCTACAGGAGAAGGTAGTGGAAATAATGTATTTTTTGTAGCTACCCCTGCAGCTGGAAATCCTACTGCTATTGATAATATATCCGTTAGTATAAATGGTATCATGCAAGCTAAAACAACAGATTATATATACACAGCAGGATCAGGTGCTGTCACTTTTAAAGATGCATTAATTCCAGATGGATTAATTGTGCAGATTACTTCTTTTAATCCGCCAACCTAATGAGAAAATATAGGCAACTTACC
>TARA_R110001592_G_scaffold81093_19_pt1 | contig 11347 bp, 10 predicted proteins | sample TARA_R110001592 | Tara Oceans TARA_R110001592 (sample SAMEA4398387) | marine metagenome | biome: Polar Biome; feature: [SRF] surface water layer (ENVO:00010504); material: water (ENVO:00002006), including particulate matter (ENVO:01000060) such as... | depth 5 m | reverse complement strand
TGATGAAGTGTGTAATAAAAATAATTTTAGACTTTTTGAGGAACCTTTTCGATGTTGATGTATAATTTCAATATTCGGAAAATAAAGTATTTTTTTATCAGCTTCTTCAATTTTTCTACAAATATCCGCATCTTCCATGTATAGAAAATAGCGTTCATCAAAACCTTTTAAATTTTTAAAATCAGTAGTTTTAAAAAGCATAAAACATCCATGAATAAATTCTGGATAAAAAGATTTTTCTAAATCTTGATTTCTGTATTCGTTTTTTATAATTTGAGTGCTAGAAATCTTTAATTTTCTGTTGATTAAATCAAAAAAAGTTGGATGCTTTCTACAAATAAATTGGTTTTCTTTATTTGGATAAATGACTTTGGGTGTTATAAAAGAAACAGTAGGTTTATCTTCTAAAGCTTTAATTAAATTAGGAATTACATCAGAATTAAATTCAACATCAGGATTTAATATTAAATGAAAATCCGAATTAATTTTATCCAACACTAAATTATGAGCTTTTCCAAAACCTATATTTTTGGCAACAAAAAGATACGCTATTTCCGAATGCTTAAAAGATTCCTCTACTAAATTTTCTGATGAATTATCGATTAAATAAAGCTTCTTTCTTAAAGGAGTTTTTAAAAATGAATCAACAGTTTTTTTAAGTGTTTCCAAGTTTTCATTATACAAAACAATTGAAGCTGTTATCATTTTTAATATGCTTTTTCCTCTCCTTTAAAAACGTTTGAAACTGTTTTTATAATAATTTTAATATCTAATAAAAAAGACCAGTTTTCTATGTAAAAAATATCGAAACGCACTCTATTTTTAATATCTGACCTTTTTCTAATTTCTCCTCTACAACCACTTGTTTGCGCTAAACCGGTAATACCTGGCCTAACAATATGTCTTTTTAAATAGTCATCTACATCTTTTTGATATTCTAAAGACAGGCTCTCTAAATGTGGTCTTGGCCCAACAACACTCATATCTCCCAATAAAACATTAAAGAATTGAGGCAATTCATCCATACTCGTTTTTCTTAAAAAAGCGCCCATTTTAGTAACTCTTCCGTCATTTTTAGTAGTATGAACTTGGTCTGCTATTTCGTTTATTTTCATAGATCTAAACTTATAACATACAAATTTTTCACAATTTATACCTTCTCTTTTTTGCTTAAAAATTAATGGCCCTTTTGATTCTAATTTTACTAAAATCCATAAAATTGGAATTAACCAGGATAGAATAAATAGACAAACAAATAAAGAGAAAAAAATATCAAAAACTCTTTTTATATAGAAATTTTCAGAAAATTCAAAAGGGAGTTTATGTATATTTAAGATCATTAAAGAATCATCATAATATTCGATACTTTGATTTTTGCTATATAACTCTGTTGAGTTTGGAATCAATTTTAAAAAAATATTTTTTTCTAGGGCAAATTTGCTTATTTTTTTTATTTCCTGTTTGGTTAAAGTAGTTAATGAACAATAAATCTCATCCACTGTATTTTGTTCTGAAAATTCAAAAAAGGCATCCAATTTACCTAAATACTCGTTGTTTTTGTGTTCTTTATTCGAAAAAAATCCTAAATATTTATATCCTAAATTAGACTTACTTTTAAAGAGTTTAATAATGTTTTTTGAAGAATCATCGTACCCTAAAACAATAGCTGTTCTAAAGTTATTACCAAAAGATCTATATTTTTTTAAAATAATAAACCCAAAAAATTTTACAAATGATATACTTAAAGTAATAGACGTTAAGATTAAAAACTGATTATTTACAACATAACCTTCTCTAAAAATTCCAAAGTAGGCAAAATAACCTAGCACAAATATTAAGAATTGCTTTGCTAATAAATGGAAAACTTTTAGAAAGCTCGTATATCTATATACCTTATAAAAACCAAAAAAATAGGAGGTAATTAACCAAAAGATAGTAATATATGATATGAATGAAAAGTTTAAATACTCTTTATCATAAATAAAAAAAATAATTACATTTAAGATTAAAACATCTAAAATAATCTGGAGTGGCCTTATTAAATACGAGTATCTTTTTTTCATATTATTTAACATTCAAAGTTTCAATCACTTTATTATGAAATTTGTTCTTAAAACTATTAACGGAAAAATTTAACGAGTGTTGTCTTATAGATGTATGGCAAAAAATTTTACTTTCAAAAACGTTAATTGATTGCATAAGTGAGGCAACACTTTGTTCGTTAAAAAAAACACCTGTTTTATTTTCAACAACTGTATCCAAAGCTCCTCCGGCCCCATATGCTATAACAGGTGTGCCGCAAACTTGTGGTTCTAAAAGCGCTATCCCAAAATCTTCCCTTCCACAAAAGACAAAAGCTTTTGCTTTTTTTAAAAACTCTTTAGATTCATCAGGAAATAGATATCCTTTAAACTCAATATTACTTTTAGCCCTATTTTGAAATTCTTTCATTAAAGAACCATCTCCAATAATAACTAATTTTTTTCCATTTTGATTAAATACATCTATTAAAAGATCATATCTTTTATAAGGTTCCAACCTTCCTACAGAAACATAGAAATCCTCTTTGTTTTCTTGAAATTCAAAATCATCAATATTTACAGGAGGGTTAATCGTTACTACTTCTCTATTGTATTTATTTATTGCCCAATTTGACACAAAATCTGATACAGATAAAATAAGCGTAGGTTTTTTAGACATTCTTACATCAAACTTTCTTAAGATGGGAATTATAAAAGAACCAAGTTTCTTTATCCCTCTAAAATACAGCTCTTTTTCTTCCCAAACATACTTTAAATTTCTAGCTACTAAATAAGAAATGTGTTTACTGCTTTTATGATATGAAACGCCCTTTACAACAGAATGTGTAACGCTAATGATGAGAGCATTTTTTTCTTTAACTTTTAATTGTTTTAAAAAAAAAGGAAAAAAAGGTAAGGCTAGTCTAAACTTGGTTCCCAAAAATCTTAGAGAAGTTGTTTTAATATTGATATTTTCATTCCCAAATATCTTTTTAATATTTTCAGGTGGCATGACGTTAGTAAGCGCATAAACTTTATCAAATTTATATTTTTGATGTAAATACTTTACAACTTGTTCTGAACCAGCGTAAGCGTCCAACCAATCCATAACTAAAATTGTTTTTTCTATTTTCATTTTTTTTCTATTGCAATTATTTTATGAAATAAAGGTATAAAAATCCCAAATAAATATGCCCCTAATTGTCTATGAAATAAGTTTTCAAAGATAAAAAATAAGATAAAGGATAAAAGAATAAATGATGCATTAAAATTTTCTCTAAAACTATATACTAAAAATATAAAAAGGGACAGAAATAAACTTAAACCAAGGATGCCACCTTCTAAAAAAATATCAAAAAACTGATTATGTGTATTAAATTCTGTATCAACATAATAAGCTCTTTTAGATACATTATCAATGCGTTCTTCATAACATCCATTTAATTCTTCTTGAATAGATTTACGATTATTGTAACCAAAATAAACATTAAAATTCTTGTTATTAATTTGGCTAAAAAAACAGTCCCAAATAACAAACCTTGGCTCTTGATTCTTCAAGACTTTAATGGTTTCACTATAAGAACCCTCTATATGCAACCGATTCTTTATATTCTTATTAAAAGAAAATGCACCAAACATTAAAATAAGAATGGTAAGAAAACCTAAAACTGATTTGACCAAAGAAAGTTTTAAAAAGTTAATAGTCTTAATTATTAAATAAATAATTAATAAGAGTAATGACAATCTTGCCACTATAATGTAAATAAAAACAGCAATTATAAAACCTATAATTACGTAAACTATTTTTTCCTTTTTTGATTTAATTTTAGGCAATAATACATCAATTAAAACAATTGTTATCAGACACATAAAGCCAAAATATGGTCTATGAATTAAAAGCAAATCTTGAACCTCTGCAGTATTGCCAAATGGTAGTACTTTATGAATAAAATAAAAATTTGAAATTTTAAATAAAGAGACCATAACTCCTAAAAAAACACCAAAAATAGAACCCTTAATTACTGTAGCGATATTTTTAATATTATAAATTAAAAAACTTAAAACTAAAACAACAAGAAAGTGTTTGTAAATACTAAAATTTTCTGCCAATGCATTGAAAAAAAGCGCCTTTAAAAAAATATAAAAAACAACTATAAATAATAACTTTGTGTACCATTTAACAACTTTAATTTTATCCCTCTTAAATAGAAAGACAAAAAAAAGGACTGCTATCATTACATTAGGTATTGCCATTGATATTGACAATGAAAACAGTAATATTGAAAAAACAATATCAAATATGTCATCAATTCTTTTTGCTATCATTTGTTTAAAATACTTTTTAATTTAATTAAAATACTTAAAGGAACGATATAAAGCAAAATACTTCTTAATAGCCCATAGATAGGATAAAAACCAAAGTAAAAATTTTTTGATATTAATTTAATTCTATTTTTAGCTTGTTTTTTTCTTAGAAGAGTAGAAATACCATTTGGGTTTATCTCACACCTTACTAATACTTCATTAATATTTGCAACTTTAAAACTATTAATAACATTAAAAAAGAAAGCATAATCTTCTGCTGCTTTGTACTCTATAGGATAGTGGCCAATTACTTCTAGTATGCTATTTCTAAACATAATAGTTGGGTGTATGTGCATGGCATTAATAAACATTTTCTTTCTAATTTGTTTATCTTTTTCTGGTACAATTAAAGTATATAATAAATTCCCTTTAGTGTCTAGAAAGTCTACATTGGTTCCTACTAAAGAAATATCCTTATTTAAATTTAGGTAAGATTCTTGTATTTTGAATCTATCTTTTATGCAAATATCACCACAGTCTAATCTTGCTGTATATGTATATTTTTTGTTTAAAATAAAATCTAACCCCCTGTTTAAAGCTATTTCAATTCCGCTATTTTCTTTTAAGTATTCAAAAAAAACGAAACCTTTTCCAAAAAAAGAAGTCCTTATTTTATTTTCATCGAAACCTATATTACTACCATCATCAACAATAAGTATGTCTAAATTTTCATTCTTATCTATCGATGATAATGAAGTACAAAGCCCATTCATATTCTTATAATGCGGAATTAAAAGAATAACTTTATTTCTATTCATTTTTTATCTTTTTTTGTTGAACCTGTAGTATTAATAAAGCCAAGCAAATCCAAAAACCAAATACCCTAAAGCTATCAAACTGTAGCCAATTAATTAAAAAACCTACAAATGAGACCAATAATATAATTGGTATAATTTTTTCAATATCTTTTCTGCTTGTAATTAGTTTTTTACACTGATAAAAAATTAAAAAAATAAATGAAAGGAAAATTAAAAAACCTACTATCCCTGTTTCTGCCAATAATCTAGTAAACATATTAAAGCCTGGCGGAAAGGATTTATCACTTTCATTTAAATAATACTCCTTAAACTCATAATTATTGTGCGTAGCCCATTTTGGATATTTATCTTTTGCATGATAGGCTTGTTGGCCAAAACCAACACCAACGAGAGGGTTTTCCGCAAAAATTAATAAGGATGTATATTGAATACCAAATCTTGATCTATTAGAAATATTCTTTGTTAAGTTTTTCTTAAAATTAAGAGCACTTATCTTCGTTTCTATTGCCTCCGAAACTTTTTTACCATTAAAAATAAATAGCAAAATAATAAGCATGCTAAATAAAAGTAGAAACCTTTGAATAACTTTTTGAAATTTTTTATTTAAAGAAAATGCAACCCAAATAAAAACTATAAATTGAAATAAAACTACGATTAATGCTGTTCTAGATCCGGAAAAAAAAGTTAACAAAAAAATAATTATAGTAGGAAGGTATTTTTTTAGACCAGTACCGGTTAAAATATAACTAAACATCCAGCCTGCTATTGTAATTAAATAGATTGCTAAAAATGGAGGTTCTTCTGAAACTCCTGAAATTCTTTTAAATTGAACATCTAAACTTGTTTCTAAAAATGGGAAATAATCAAATAGTAAAAAAATACTTTTTAAAAATGATACGTTAAAAATTATGATTAAAACCTCTAATAAAGCATAAATTGATACAAAAATAAATGAAGAAAAGAAAACTTTTCTTATCCTCAAAAATATATTTTTTACAGTGTAGTTGCTAAAAAGGTTATACGCTGTAATAAATAAAATTAAGGCTATAGAAAGAGATAATAATTGTCTAAAAAAACGATTAAACCCAGATGTTTGTTTTAAATAATTTTCATGAACAGAGGTAACATTTAAAAGTGTTGACAGCATTAACCAGCCAACAAAAAGAAGTAAAAATTGAAAAAAAATATTTTTTTGGGGTATTTTAATTTTCTTTTTAAAAATGGCATCTAATAGAAATATAAAAAAAGAAAATAAGAAAAAAATAATTGCTCCATCCTTTCTATACTCTCCCAAAAATGAAATTCCTACATATGAATTAAAAGGAATAAAAAAAATTCCAAGAAAAAAAAGAAACGTATATGTTTGTCTTAAACTAAACCTCATGATTCCTTTTTAATAAAATATATGATAGAATGGCTGATCCAAAATTTATAACTAATTGAGCAAAAAATGTCGAAAACGCGGCTGTAGTTGTCCCATATTTTTCAATAAACAAGAAATTTATCAATATATTAATTCCTATTCCAGAAATTCCTAAAAAAAATAATTGTTTATATTTTCTGTAAGCAATCAAAAATGAAAAAGGCATAGAAATATAACTTACATAGGCCGCTAATAATAAGATTGATGTATCTAAAAAAGAATTTTTATAATCTAAGTAAACATATTGAGTAATAACCAAATTAATTATAACAACAACTATTAAAAGAATTGTAGAAAGTACAAATACTTTTTTTAAATTTTTTTTTAAAAATAATAAATAGCTTTTTTCTTTTGCAATTTCTATCTGTTTTACGTTAAGAACAGTTAATATTGGAGCAAATAATAATAACGAAATACTATAAACTTTTAATGAGAAGGAATAAAGCCCTAAATCTTGACCTGTAAGATATTTTTCTACAAAGTAAGAATCTATAAACGCAACAAAAGGAAGAATAGCGATATGTAAGATGAGAAATTTAGAATTTAAAGTTAGAGTTTTGAGTGTTAAGAATCTAAAATCAAAATGAATTTCATTTTTATGAACAAAAACTACAAATAATATAATAATACTAATTAGGCTTAATGCGTAGTTTAATTCTAATAAAAAAATATAATTTTCTGAACTAAATAAATAAAAATAAAGAAGTGTTGAAACAAAAATACTTAATTGTCTTATTACATCTACTAGGCCATAATTAAAATATTTTTCTTTTGCATTTAAAAAGGATTTTAGTCCTGTACCAATCATAAAAGTAAAATAAAACAAAGCAAAAAGTGAGAACGTTAATTCATTGTTTAAGGAATATATTATGAAGTAAAAAATAAATGAGAACACAAGGGACAAAACAAGAACTCCAAAATTATATTTTTTATAATTATATGTTTTAAAGTCTACAAAATATGCTGATAAGAATGGATCAATTATTACCCCAACAAGATGCAATAAAACTAGTAAATAACTATATTTCCCAAACTCTTCTACTGAAAAAAAACTTAATATTATTATTACATTAAGTAAACCCAAAGCTTTAACAACAATATGAGAAGAAAAAATTTTGGCAACACTTTTTAACATATTTTTTTAAGAATTTTATGACTTCAGTAAATTATTTTTTCTTAAAAACCTACCCAGTTTAATTCTAATTTTTTGAGTTGTAGTTAACCAAGAACTATCGTAATGATGGTTTGTATAAGTATTTTTGTGAATTTTTGTTTTACCCGTTTTAAAGTCTGTTGGATAAAAATAAGTTTGCGAATATATTTTAAAATCGTTTTCTAATAATTGCTCTTTTCCATCACATACTAACCCTATCTCTTTTAACTTTTCTGTCAAGATATGAACAATAGTGAGTGTATCAATAGAGTCATCCTCTCTAATAAAATTTTTGTTTTCATAATGTTCTAATGTTTTCTTAATAAGAGGATTCGACTTTATAGTTCCTAGAATTCCTACAGCAACAAATTCGTTATCTTCAAATCCAGAAAAACTTTTGCTCTCTAATAAGCTATCTATACTTTTAAGTAATTCCATATCGGTGTCTAAATAAACGCCACCATAATTATAAAGTACCCACAATCTAATATAGTCAGAAACAAATGCCCATTTTTTTTTCTTATAAGCTTCTTTAACATATAAAGGCGAACTGTCTATATCAAAATTATCTTCATTCCATTCAATAAATGTATAATCTACACAATATTTTTTCCATGATTCTTCACAGATTTTAACCAAATCAGACTTAGGGTTACCTCCTACCCATATAGAATGTATAACTTTAGGAATCATAAATTAAATATTTTCTCTTTGCTTTAGTTAACTCAAAAGTTTATTTCTAAGTAATTTTTCTTCTAAAATTAAATAAGAATAATTAAACTTTATTTAAATCTAATAAATCTTTAAGTGTTTTTAATTTTTTATCTTTTTCAGACAAAATAATTTTATCTCTTTTTAAGCCCCAGTTGATATTTAATTCTAAATCATTATATAAAACTCCTTCTTCGGATTCTTTATTGTAATAGTTATCACATTTATAATTTACAATTGTGTTATTTTCTAGAACTGAAAATCCGTGTAAAAAACCTCTAGGTATAAATAATTGTATATTGTTAGTAGCGGATAACTCTAAAGAAAAACTTTTCCCAAAAGTGTTAGAATTAGGTCTAACGTCCACAATTACATCTAGTATCTTACCACTAATTACTCTTACTAATTTGGCTTGACTATTTTCACCTGTTTGTAAATGCAAACCTCTTATAACTCCGTATTTTGATATCGACTCGTTCTCTAAAACAAAATCAATATCTTTACCTACAGCTTTATTAAATTCATTTTTATTATAATTTAGCAAAAAACTGCCTCTGTTATCATTTATCAATTTAGGCTCTATTATAAAACAATCTTTAAACGGGGTTTCTTTTACTATCATTTAATTTCTAATAGATTATTACCATAACCACTTTTTAAAAGCGGTTTTGCGAGATTATGCATCTGTTCTTTAGTAATAAAGCCAGCTCTATAAGCAGACTCTTCTAAAGAACCAATTTTCAACCCTTGTCTCTGTTCTATCGCCTGTACAAATTGACCAGCCTGCATTAAAGAGTCAAAAGTACCAGTATCTAACCAAGCAATTCCTCTGTCTAAAACTGTTACCTCAAGTTTCCCTTTTTCTAAATAAGCCTTATTTATATCGGTTATTTCTAATTCTCCTCTTTTACTTGGTTTTACCTGTTTAGCTATATCCACTACACTATTATCATAAAAATAAATACCAGGCACTGCGTAATTCGATTTTGGTTTTAAAGGTTTTTCTTCAATAGAAATTGCTTTAAAATTTTCATCAAACTCAACAACTCCATATCTCTCTGGATCTGTAACATGGTATGCATAAACAACACCTCCATCTGGATTATTATTAGCCCTTAATAAGCTTGGTAATCCTGATCCATAAAAAATATTATCTCCTAAAATTAGCGCAATATTGTCATTAGCTATAAAATCTTCACCTATTAAAAAGGCCTCTGCTAAACCATTTGGTTTTTCTTGTACTTTATATTGAAAACTACACCCATATTTTTTTCCATCACCTAATAATCTTTCAAAAAGTGGTAAGTCTTGAGGTGTCGAAATAATTAATATTTCTTTTATTCCTGACAATATTAAAACAGAAATAGGATAATAAATCATTGGTTTATCATAGACAGGCATTAACTGCTTGCTTACGGCTAAAGTTAATGGGTGTAATCTAGTACCTGATCCTCCTGCTAAAACGATTCCTTTCATTATTTATTGTATTTTTCTAGGTACCAGGTAATAGTTTTTCTAATTCCAGATTCAAAATTTTCTTGGGCTTCCCAGCTTAATTCTTCTTCTATTTTTGTTGCATCAATAGCATATCTAAAATCGTGTCCTGGTCTATCTTTTACAAAATTAATTTGTTCTTTATACAATTTTTCTTTAGGTTTTTCTTGATCTAAAATTTCGCAGATCGTATTTGCAATGTTTAAATTGGTACGCTCGTTTTTACCACCAATATTGTAAGTTTCTCCAGCTTTTCCGTTGCTATAAGCAAGCTCAATTCCTATACAATGATCTAAAACATACAACCAATCTCTAATGTTTTTTCCATCACCATAAATAGGAATATTTTCTCCATTAACAGCCTTTCTTATAATAGTAGGAATCAATTTTTCATCATGTTGTTTTGGTCCATAATTGTTAGAACAGTTTGTCGTTACAACATTTAAACCATAGGTATGAAAATAACTTCTTACTAAAAAATCTGATGATGCTTTTGATGCGCTATAAGGGCTGTTGGGTGCGTAAGGTGTAGCTTCTGTAAATAAACCGATGTCGCCAAGAGATCCATAAACTTCGTCTGTAGAAATATGATGAAATCGAGAATTTTCAAAGCCCTTTTTAAAAACAAAAGGTGCTTCCATCCAATAATTCTTTGCTACATCAATCAAATTAAACGTTCCAAAAACATTTGTTCTTACAAATGCATCTGGGTTTTTAATTGAATTATCTACATGAGATTCTGCTGCAAAATGGATAACACTTAAAAAATTATACTTACTAAAAAGCTGTTCTAACAAAACTCTGTCACAAATATCTCCTTTTACAAAAATATATCTATCGGAATTTTCTACTTCTTTTAAGTTGGATAAATCTCCTGCGTATGTTAATAAATCTAAATTTACAATGTTTATTTCTTGGTGCTTTTCAAGAAAAAAAGGAATAAAATTAGAACCTATAAAACCTGCTCCTCCAGTTATGAGAACTGTTTGCATCTTTTTATTTTTTGTAGTTTTCTAGAAATGTATTTACTTTTAGCAAAAGTAGAAAAACAATCATTAAACCAGCACCTATAAGACCTAATAAAAACCCTTTATTTTTGGTTACTCCCTTTATTTCATAACCAATTGGTTGAAAGTTAGAAATCACATTTATCACTTCATATTTTTGAGATTTTTCTGAAGCAAGATCTTTTAATTCAGTATTTATTTTTCTGCTTGTTTCAAATAATTCTAATTCCTTTGTAGTTCTTTTTTCGCCTCCTAAATCTATACTTGTACCTGTCGTTTGTTTCTTTGCTTCTTCCAACATAACTTCCATATAAACCTTTCTTAAAGAATCTATTTGTGTCAAATTTTCACGAAACAAAGAATCTGTTCTGTTTAAATTTTCGTTAGTTAAAACTTTAAGTCTATTAAAATAATTA
>TARA_R110001592_G_scaffold337508_1_pt1 | contig 11352 bp, 31 predicted proteins | sample TARA_R110001592 | Tara Oceans TARA_R110001592 (sample SAMEA4398387) | marine metagenome | biome: Polar Biome; feature: [SRF] surface water layer (ENVO:00010504); material: water (ENVO:00002006), including particulate matter (ENVO:01000060) such as... | depth 5 m | reverse complement strand
TTATAAAACAAATTCTTCAAACCAATCTGTTATAATTAAATTACATTCTTGATTTATTTTATTTTTTACTTTTTTATACTTTTCCCTAAACTTTTGTTTTTTCTGTGCTGATTCCATATAAAAAAACTCTGTTTCTAATTCATCACATATTTTTTTAATAGCAATATTAGTTGTTTTCTTATTTGCTATTTCAACTGATTTACTAAACAACTCAAAGGCTTCAATAGTATCTTTATTAATTATATCCGTTACATTCATTATTCAAAAGTTATAGTTCCAATTTTATCTTTACTCATATACGAACCGACCTCTTCATTTCTTAGTTTTCTAAGGTTAAATATTTCACTATGTTGAGGATTTAATTTTATAAAATGCCGAGCGTAATAACTTTGGTAAGCATCATTTATTTTGAAATTTTGGTCAGAGGTTCTAAGTATGTCATTCCATCTAATCCAATTAATAATTAGTTTTGCAGACAACTTAGTTCTACCTTTTTCAATAGCTTTTAAGACTTGTTCTTCAAAAGATTTATAAACGTGAGGGTTTTTCTTATTAAATTCGTTAAACCCTGCTCTTATGCTTTTTCCGTTTAATTGAGAGTAATTCATTTTTATTTGGTTTTATTTGATTGATTATATTTTTCATATACATAGATAGATAACTTAATCCATCTAGGTAACTCTTTATTCTTTTGAGTTACTGTTCTAATACTATCGGGAGTATTACCCGTTATTTCTGAAATATCAGAGTTGGTTAAACCCAATTCTTTTTTCATAGCGATATACCGATTATGCCAATTCATTGATAAGTTCATTTAAAAGTTCAACTTTCGATTTGTATTTATCTACTAATAATTCATAATCTCTTTGATTAAGATTATTTGTTTTATTAGATTCAGTTATTAAAATAATATTTTGATACATTTTTCTTTTATCTAATAACAAAAGATACATTTTAGTTTGCTTGTTCATATATTTTTATTTTAGGAGAAATCCCCTGCAAATTGATTAACAAAATTGATTTCAAGTTTTTCCCAATTTTCAGAACTTCCATATTTATAATACCTTACTTCTCTATCGTGGTCAACTCTAAAAGCAAAACCTAAATCACTATAATTGAAATACCCCAAAGGAAACATTTGCAAGGTATAAGAGCCACTTCTAGCATCTAAACCTATAAACGGTTGCCTTTGTTCGGGAACACCTAATATGTAATGAGATAATGAATTAGCATATTCAATTTCGGTAATACGTTTCATACACTTTGGTTCTTGATTATACATTACTTATTGATTTTAAAAACACCTTTATCTTTAAGCGTTTCATCTAGGTTTAACTTTATTTTAATATCGTGAATTAAGGTTGAGCCAAACCCTCTACCAAACAGACATAATTTGCCCTCTTTTTCTGCATCATCGTTTAGTTCATCAATTCCTTGATTTACTTTTTTCTCCCACAATGTAAGAGCATCTAAAATGTGAGCCAATTCTAATGTTGTAAACTCATCATTAATTTTTACTAAATTTTCCATAACTATTGATTTGATTTTAAGTAATTAATTTCTTTTCTATAAGGGTCGTGATTTGCATTATCAGTTCTTAACTTCTCAATCTTATTTTGAATTTTAGATATAACTATTAAACAGTCTTTTTTGGTTTTTCGTGAGCAATCTTTAGCTTTTAAGATATTCAAAAATTCTATTTCTTTTTTTTGCAATTTTTCTATTTTCTCTAACATATCCATTACCGTTTTTGATTAAAAAAATAAACTATTTCCGTTGCCCTCGTTTAACTCTTGAATAACTAAACCTTTTTTATTTTCCGATAATTTATCATCGGGTTTTACACCCAAGTCAAAAAGAGAATCGTTTAGCTTGAACCACTTATTATATTTAGCTACTGTTTCGGGATTGCTTCTACCTTTATCCCTTATACTTGTTTGATGTTCCAAATACGCTTTGGCTTCTTTTCTTTGTAATTCCTTTATATCCATAATTCTTGATTTTTATTATTTGTTTTAACAAATCCTATATTGATTATCTACAACAATATCTTTTGCTTGTTTTTCTAATTCATTTAATCTGTTGTATTGTTTCTCTGTCAGAAAACCTCTTTTACGTAGAGTATAAATCATCTCATTATAATTACCAATACTATGACACCAATAAACCGACTGTTTAGGTTGACCACCAAAAGTCATTTCTTCACTTACGACTAACTTCGACTTTAGTGTTGTGCCATCTGTTAGTTTGGTTTTTTTTCTCTTTAGAACTTTCATAATTCTTGATTTATCTTTGATTAATTTTTTATATAGCCGTTATTATACCTTTATTTTGCTTCCAAATTAGAAAGTGTTTAAAGTCATCGGGTTTATCGGGGTATCTTAATTCGATACTCTGTAATGGTTGTTTTAGTCTTTTGTATCTTTTTATTAAACTATCAATCTGTCTGTCTAGTTTGTCTAAATCAAAATATTCTCCCGTAGTGTACTTGGGTTTCACAAATTCAAGACCACCATCTTTAAAGTTTAGTTGCAGTTCGTTTTCAAATTCAGCATCTTCAATTTCGTAGTAATTACTCAAATACTTCATTAGCTTTGTCGTTTTTCTATTTAGGTATTTATACTTTTTTCTTTCCATATTTAAAAAGGGGGCGAACCCCCTTGATTTGATTTATAAATTCTCTAAACTGTACCCCATTTCTGTTAGTTTGTCCTCTATACATTTTGGAAGTGAAAAAACTCCATCATAGTCGGTCAATTCTTTATCATTGAACCAAAGACCACCCTCTGCATACCAACTTTCGCCCCCCGTTTTAATGTCATAAATTTCAAAAGACCCTCTTTGAGCATCCCTAATGTTTATCTGAACCTCTAACTTGATGTTGTTTTCTTTTTTAACAGTTCCATAACTGTTACCCATACTTAGGCTTTCTGTTGCCTTAAATTTTACTGTTTTCTCCATAACTCTTGATTTATCTTTGATTAATTTTTAAATACTTATCTGTAAGTGTACCCAACCTTTCTATAAAAACATCATTCATTTGACCTCTATGAACTTTGTGGGTTTCCTTAATAACCTTATAATTATAAAGATTACTATTGTAATTATCTGTTAATATGATTTTATTAAAGTTGATTTGATTTTCTTGAACCTCTCCATCAATAACCTTTTTACAGTTTTTTTCATTTGTAAAAACTGTTTTCCCGTCAATTTTTATTCCTACTGAATAAGAACCATCATTAGCAAAACTATCTTTTCTAAGGAAAAAAACTTTCCCCTCGCCTTTTGTGGCTTTAAACTTCCCTCTTTTTATGTCTATATAGACAATATCTTCTTTTTGAAGAAGTAATTTATCCAACTTTTCACTAAAAGATACTCTCGCATCGTGCATAGTGTTTATCCATTTATCTCTAGCTATTTTAATAGGATTTGGGTTTCTTTCTGCTTCTGCCTTATACCTATCTAACATTTCATCGGTACAATCAACTGTCGCCCAACCCTCTGATGCGCCCCTAGTTGTTGAATATTCTACTGATTCAATTCTTTGAGTTTCTTTATTCCATACTCTAGCGTAAAAATCGCTATCGTGATAACCGTTACTCTCTCTTTTTGAGATTACGCATCCCTCATATTGAATGGGTGCTTTTTTGTAGTGAACTTGTAGTGCCATAATTCTTGATTTTTAATTGATTTTCACTAAAGGTAAACATATATTCCTAAATAAGAAGCGTAAAATAAAAATATTTTGAAAATAATTTAAAAAGAATTACATTAGCTAAAATTCAAAAAATATGGTGTCTGACAAAAAAGAGCAGAAATTTAAACGTATTGCACCTAAAAGGTTGGTTAACTTTAAGCTATCAATAGAAAGGTTGTCAAGGTGTCTTAATAAGTCTTATTTTGACTATACCGAAGAGGAAAAACAGTACATTATTAATGAAGTAAAAAAAACAGTAAACAAACATTTTAACGATTAAAAAAAAATGAAAAAGGAAACAATTAAAAAAGTTGAAAAAAAGTCAACTGCAAAAAAGAAAACAGTAGAAACTAAAAATACTGTTAAGAAAATCAAAGGAATTGAAAAAATATTTCTAAATAAAAAATCTAGCTTCTTTTTAGAAAAAGGTGAATATCCAAAATCTAAAATTGAGAAAAACCCCGACCTTTTCTTTGATAGCATTATCAATGCTCAACAACAAGCAATTAATTATCTTGATGAAATTAAAGGAGAAATGAAGCACGATGAATACACAGAGATTTTTTATAGAATAAAAAACTTCTCTTAATGACTTACGAATTAAACTTAAATGATAACACCGTAGATTTATACGTTTACGGTGTTATTTATTCTTCTTCCGTAGAAAACTTTAACAAAAAACAATCTTATGTTAAAAGTACTTATTGGCTAGATGGACTACAACAAATAGAAGAAGATAAGTCAATAAATATTTTAGATAAAGATTCAGAATTTAGCCTTGAAGAAGTAGTCCAATGTTTTGAGAAAATACCTCATAATGAATTAGAAATCACGATAGAAGAAAATGAAAATTAGTCAGTCATTAATGAAATCACTTTACGCTTATTCTCAAGAAAATAAGTGTGGTAAACAAATTTACGCTCAATACTTTGATAACGTAAAATTTCCAAGTAGTCCTGCTATGGACTTGGGTAATTATCTTGAATATATCTGTACGGGTTCTTTATCTAGGGATGGTTCAACACCCGTTGCTGAAACAACAAAGAAAGGAGAGCCAACTTCAAAGTATAAAATAGCTAATGAGCAAAAAAACAACTTTGACAATATTTTATCTAAATATGGTTTTAAAGTAATCTCAATAGACCACCATTTTAAATCTGAAAAATATTCGGGAATAGCTGATATAATTGCAGAAAGAAATGGAGAGAAATGTATTATTGATGTAAAGTCAACGGGATTAATAGATGATAAATGGAGTGATTTCGGTTGGCACGATGATTTTGTTTATAAAAACGAAAACCTAATGATACAAGCAAAGCACTATAAAATGTTAGCTTTGGAAGAATGGGATATATTTAATATTCCTTTTTACTTTTTTGTTTTCTCTACGACAAACGCAACCGACTGCAAAGTATTTCAAATTGACTGTACCCACGAAACCTTAGAAGAACATAAGTATAATAGCCAAGGTGCTATTGAAATGCTTGATAAAACTTTAGAGTATGGTTTTATAAGCTATCCTAATTATAAAGAGTGTGGAAAATGCCCTATAAAAGATACTTGCGAAGATTTTATAGACACACCAAAAATTAAATCAATTAAACTTTAAACCAAAAAACAATGAGTGAGATTAGAATTTGGGAACAATCCCTACAAAAAGGACACAAAAAACTACTTTCAGTTTATAGTGGAAATAACGAAAACGTATCTAAAGAAGTAAAGCAAAAAGCATTACAAGAATTAGGTTTTGCTTATCAGTTTATTAGTGATAATGAATTATTACAAAAATGTGAACCTTTAAGTATTATAAATGCAATTACGAATATTGCGAGAACTTCGATAACTCTTAATCCCGTTATGAGATTAGCGTATTTAGTTCCGAGAGGTGGTAAGTGCGTTCTCGACTTCTCATATATGGGAATGATAAGCCTACTTAAAAGCAACGGAAATATAAAAACAATTAATTCATATATCGTTTATGAGGATGAACAATTTGAACACGATATTGTAAATAATGTTATTCTTCATAAGCCAAAATATTCATCAAGTGAAAAAGAACATAACGCTAGAAAAATAATTGGTGCTTATTCTGTTGCTAAATTACCCACTAATGATATTGATTATTGTTTTATGCCTTATTGGGAAATTGAAAAAGTTAAAAAAAGTAGTAGAGGTGGGTTTGCTTGGAAAGATTGGCAAGATGAAATGATAAAAAAAACTGTAATTAAAAGACATTTTAAAATGCTTATTTCAGTTAATAATGTTCACGACAATAAACTAAATGCTTTACTTGAAATTGAAAATGAAAACAATGGATTTAAAGAAACTTTTAATCAAAAAAATAGTGGACTAGGTAATGCTTTTGTTAAAGAAGAGAACAACGATAAAAGCAGAGCAGAAGAAAGGGTTTCTATGTTAGTAGAGGAAAACACCGAAACGGATATTAGTGAAGAGAATCAAAAGTTAATTGAAGAGATAGAAGGAAAAGACCTTATATCGGATGCTGACGTTATCCAAGTAGAGGATAAAAACAATTTATTTACTGAAAAATAATTAAAACCCTCCCCACTATCATTTAGTGGGGGGGTATAATTCAACTCCCAATTCTAATATTAATACCTTTTTTTTCTAATCTTTTGTAAACAATAAAAACTAACCCAAAAGTTAAAATTATTAATCCACCAACTAATGCTAATTCTCTTTTTTTTGTTGCTTCCATATCACCATAATAGTTTATCAGCATAATATCCATTCGAGCCAACTTTTGACCGATTGTTACTGTGCCTTATTTTATATAATCTTCTACGCTCGTCTGCGTATTTTTTTCCTTTTGTTTTAATGTATGTAGGATAATCACCATAACCAATAGCACCTACCGATGCTACTTTTTTATCATTCTTAAAAACATCAATCTTTTTTCCTTTTAACTTACTAGGCTTTACTTTTACACCTAATTTATTAGCTTGTTTTTTAGTATATGAAGTTATAGTATATCCCATTATTTTAATATAATTAAAGTACCTAAAACACCAACTCCACACCAAAAAACTTTACGGTCAAAAAATTTTTTATCTTTTTGTATAATTACATTATTCATATCTAATGTAGTCATATAAGGGTTCGTGTTAGTCAATTTAACAATAGGTGTGCTTTTCTTAAAAATTCCATTTCTTTTATTACCAATAGTTAGCTTCATATCATTATGTAATTTCAAACTATCTATTAATAAATTATTTTGTAAAATAATTCCTTGTATATTAAAATAAGGTTGGTTGTACTCAAACCTTTTAGGAACTTTTATCACTCCAACATTATAAATCGTATCAGTTAATAGTAAAGTGTCTTTAAAAGCTATTAAAACGCTATCAATTTTAATTTTAGTTATTGTTCTTACTTGACTTTTTACTTTTTTTAAATTATCAACTTCTAAAACACCTAATCTTATTGCATCTTTTTGACTTAAAATTATTTGCTTTTGTGATGCTATCTTGATACTATCACTACTTAATGTTTCTTTAAAATATTGATTAGAAACATCAAGTTTGCTTATTTCATTTTTAAATGAGTTTAGCCGTACTTGACCATTATATAAATGCCAAACCAAATAGACAATTATAAGACCAAGTACGACTAGCAGAGTATTTTTTTTTAATGAACCCATTAAACACCACCCCCTCTAATTTCCTTTAAAGTTTTCCAAATATTTACAGAAAAAGCAAGAATACCTAAACCTACAAACACGAAGTCCATCTTTTGCTTAGTTCCCATCGCAGACCACTTTGAAGAAGCCATTTTGACTTTTTCCTCAACTTTGTTTTCAATGAATTTTTCTAAATCTTTTACCTCTTCAACAACTTTGTTCATAATTATTTCTTTTTAAAAACTACCAATCCCGTTTTAGTTTCATTACGCACATAAGTTTTACCATTATGAGTAAAGGACTTAGAGCCGTCTTTACGTGCCTTATTTACCTTGTTAATGTATTCGTTAGCCATTTTTACTTCCTTTTAATTTTAATAAAATACCATATCCTAAAACGCTTAAACCACTTAAAGCCGTTATAATAAATAAATTCCTTTTAAGGTTTAATTTATTAACAGTCCAAAGGTCAACTAGGGTGTACGTGAAAAATCTATTACGGTATATAGATTCTTGCTTTTTAATTAACCCCATAAATTCTTGAAAACAATAAAAGTTTTGAAATACTTGACACCCTGCTGAATATAATCCTATTTGAGTAGTATTTCCTTTATTATCGTCAGCACCGTTTACTTTTGCTCTGTGAATATTTATACCAAACATTCCACAATTTTTATTTTTTGTATCAAAAGTTAGCGTACTGTTTCTGTCAAAATCTCTATAAACACAAATGTTTCTAGCTTGAACCAATGCTTCATATTGCCCTTTGTGAGAGCCTATTTTAAACTTATTTAAGTATTGACCACTAGGTAAAACGGCAACCCCTTTTGATTGGTTTTTCTCTAAATAAACAGTACTTGGGTCTGTTGTGATTTTATATTTTCGCCCATTCCATTTATTGTTATTGTCCTTCCAAAAAACAAACAAACTATCATCAAATAAAATAGGGTTTGTATTCTTATTTCTTACACCAACAATGTTTAATTCAAAAGGTTTTTTGTAAATAATATAACCCTTTGACCTTAATAAAGCCAAAAGGTAATTAATCTTTACCAATCCAATATTTTCACTATTACAAGCCATTAATAACCTTTTTTCTCTAATCTGCTAGAAGTTTTACCCCTAGAAACATAAAAAAACACAAAGGATGCAACTAATAAAGATGCACCTACTAATATGTATTTATTACTGTTTTTCATTTTGGTTTTTTAGTTTTTAACTTTTTTACTTTAAACCCACTATTTATCAAACCCTCTTTTAGTTTTTCATCTAAAAATATTCCACTTAAAGGTTCATCTTTTGTGATTTCTAAAACCTCTTTTTGCCACTTTTTCATAACTTGATTTTTGTTAATATTAATATAGATATTGTTCCAATAAAAATTAATCCACCAATTAAATAATATTTAGACTTATTCAAAGAAACAAACTTTATATCATTCAATCTATTTATCCAACCTTTTCTAAACTCCACTTTACCCGTTGAGTACCTATCTAATCTATTTCTAAATACACTTAGGAAAAAGTCGCTTTGATTTAGTTTATTTATTTGATTTGCGTTTATTCCTTCATACTCTTCACCTTGCTCTAGTATAGCTTCTTTTATTGCTGACCTAGTGTATGAATAACCTTGATTTACGGCACTATCGTATAATAGTAGTGCTACACTTTGATTCTTAATATTATCGGCTTGTAATTTATTCCAATACATTTGTTTATAAATAAGTAAAGCGACCTTTGGGGATAGATTAATCATATCATCCTTAGTGGGTCTTTTACCTAAATAACGTTTTAAAACGGGTGCTGAAATACCGAAATTTGTTCCTACTAAATATCCATCTACATAGTTTCCCGTATCATTAGGATTGTTTTGATAACCACCCTCTGATTTATGTACTTTTTTATGTGCTAAAATAAAGTCAGCCATTATATTTGATTTATCGTAATATTAATTTGACCATTTGGACTAGCCAAAATTTCATCACGTAAAATAGGGTATAAATCACGATAAGCACTTGCACTTGAAGAACCTACCATTGTGTTGTAATTTACTCCGTAATTGGGTAAAATACACCCACTTGTAGAAGTTTCAAAATTTCCCGTATGTATGAGGATATATTGAAAAGTCAACCCATCTTTTTCTAAAATCCAATCGGGTTTATTCCAAATACATAACATTCCTTTATGAAAGTCTGAACCGTACTTATCTAGGTATTTTTGATTATATCCCCCTTCGTTTCTTAATGACAAATTAAAAGTACCCGTTGGTATGCAAGTTTCATTTTGAACTTTTACAGTTCTTGCTTCATCTTCTATTGTTCCACAAAAACCCACTCCGTTAAGCATAAAAACACCTACCGTAGTATTACCATTATCTTTTAATCTTAAAACTTCAACATTCATTTTATTATCCTCTTTTTCCTTCAAGGTGTTTAAGCATTGATTGGATTGCTTCTCTTGTTTGTGGTAACATTTTTGAATTTTGCAAATACTTAGTATTTTCTGAAATAGCTTTATCAAGTTCATCATTATTCATTTGGTTTACATCATTAATAAATTTTTCGGGAAGTTCGTACTCAGCTTTATTTTTAGAAACTAATTTAGTTTTTTGATTTCTGTTTCCATAAAAAAAAGCAAAGGCAATAACTAAACAACCACCACCCATTATTAAATTATTTATTGTTTTACTTTCCATATTACATTACTAAAAAAAAGTTTCCATTGTTTCCACTAGGAGATGAACCTAGTCCTTTTATTTCTGTTCTGTCTAAAGTTAAGTTTCCAAATGTAGAAGTTGCTCTGACTGATAAAACACCTGCGTTCTCACCTGCATTTGCACTAATTGCCCCCGTTGCTACTTGTCTATTTGTATTGTGAGTAGTAAAAGTTCTATTAGTTCCCGTTGGTATTTGTTGTGTCAAAATAGCATTTACACAACACGAAGTTATCATTACTAAAGAATCTTGCTCAACGGTTATATTTCCACTATGAGGACTTGAAGAACCCCCCGTTCTATTTGATGCACCTATACCCCCACTATCCGTAAAACTTCTTATGTGCATTGATATAGGGTTAAATTGAGAACCGTTAAAATTAATTCTTAAAGAGTTACTTCCCGTTAGTGGGTTTTCTAAATAATAAAAAGCCATTCTTTGACCTAAACCACTTCTATTTATTTGATATAGTTGTGTCATAGCTTGACCACCATAAGTACAACCCGTATATGTCCTTGTATTACTCATAGTAAATTGAGCAACTATCAACCCGTTTGAACCACTATTTTGTGTGTGATTTTGAGTCTTAAAGTTTGCACTCGGAGTTTGATTAAGATTGGTTACATTTCCTTTGGTTGGTACTGCCATTATAGTTGATTTGTGTCAGTTACTTCTATCAATCCTAAACCTTCAATAGTTGTTACTTGCGTCCTTGCTTGAAATACGTAATCGTAATCAGCAAAAAAAGAATTTAAAAGTACAATTCCTAATTCTATTTTAGTTTGATTTGTACCTAAAAAAGAACCGAGCGTAGAATCGTAATCTTCATTGATTTGATTAATAACCTCGGTATCTTCCGTATGACCAACATCGGTATATTTAAGTGAGTCTGTACCCTCTAATTCTATTTTACTAATTATTGTTATCATATTTAATCTTCTTGAACTAACACAACATTTTCTATATCATAACCAAAAGTATCAGCAATTATTTTTCTTTGGTCTTGCTCATAAGTTTGAATACCCCAATTTGGAACATCAGCTATTGGATAAGTGAAGTTAATTAACCTCTCTTCGTTGTAATGACCTTTAAAGAAATAAAAACCCTCATCGTATTTCTCTTTAGAAATATAAACATTGTATTCACATTGTAGTAATCCCGTAGTTATAACTCCCGTTGAATATACATCAAGTTTAATAATTGGATTGGTAATAACTGTTCCAAAATCTGTGTTGAAATCTCCCGTAATTTGATAATGTATTTTATTTGTAATCATAATTTATTTATTTACTTATTTATTTAC
>TARA_R110001592_G_scaffold326640_2_pt1 | contig 11353 bp, 8 predicted proteins | sample TARA_R110001592 | Tara Oceans TARA_R110001592 (sample SAMEA4398387) | marine metagenome | biome: Polar Biome; feature: [SRF] surface water layer (ENVO:00010504); material: water (ENVO:00002006), including particulate matter (ENVO:01000060) such as... | depth 5 m | reverse complement strand
TCGTGCTGGCTACCTATGCTCTTTTTGTACACAAGGCCTAGACGCTGTTGATCAAATGCTTCGCCAGCGTTCGAGCTCGTATTGCGTGATCCTGCTGCAGTGGGATCGGCGGCGATTTCCGCCAAGGTTACGCCACCAGGATCGTTAGCAACTGGAGAGTCGACAGCATTGAGGATTGCAGTGATGCTAGATGTGTCGTCTATGCTATAGATGAACTTACTGTTGATCAGGTTATGCTCAACCTCAGAGAAATCTCGGTAACCGTCCATCTCTAACCTAGACACGTTGACCAGATAACCCAATTTACCAGATTTACCACCCGCTTTTAGCTGCAGCTTCTGATGTCCATACTCACCCGCCATAATCTTAGTTTCGACGAACGGTACATCGGTGGGCACTTCTGTCGTTAGACTGATAACGCCACCAGATGCAGTGCCGTACAAAGAGGCTGAAGGGCCACGAATTACCTCGACACTTTGAGCAGAACCCAAGTCCAAGTCGTCTGTGCCACTTTGACCATCGGGCAATGTCATAGGGATATCATCGGCGAATACTTTGATGCCACGCATACCGAAGTTCGCGCGTGAACCGAAGCCGCGAATCGAGACACTGAGGTCTTGAGAGAAGTTGTATCGGCTTTGCATTATCAAGCCTGGGATGGCAACCAACGACTCATCAAGACCCAGTTCTTGGCGGCCTAGCTGAATGGCGTCTTTATTTACGAGACTGATGGCCATTGGCACGGTGCTGAGCGCTTGCTCTGAACGGGTACCAACAACGACGATCTCATCAAGTGGTGATGTTGTTTGTGCGAGGGCGGAATTAGCCCCTGCCGCCATAATTAGGGGAATCAATACTCTTAGTTGTCGACTAGTTTTCACGATAGAACTCCAGATCACACTTTGCACTGTGGGCGTTATATGTATTGTAGTTAGCATTAAATGTGCGCGCTATACTACATCAATAATGCAACTATATGAATGCAATGTCTTTTAGTTGCAAAATGGCACAAATTGCCGGAAAGACGCTTTGTCCATGTATTGCGCTTATATAGGCCGCGCAGCGGCTAGAGAAATTACTTTGTCCAGAAGGTCGAATACACCTTCTTCGTTCAAAACCCGCATGCCCATCCGCTGACGAGATACCCCTTCTTGCAATAAATAGCTAAATTCGAGTTTCCCACCGCTATCTTTGGCCTCGAAGTGACACCGCAAGATATTATTAGAATCAGCAAAACTATCTTCCAACTCTACCAAATGTGACGAAAACAGGAATAGCGAATCGCCTATTATCTCGAGACGCTGCATCACTGCTAGGGAAGCCTCCAATGCCTCGCTTACGTTTGTTCCCTTGAAAGGCTCGTCCATAATTGCCACAACACGCTCGCCCTTTGACAGGGAGAAAGCAAGTGCTTTCATGCGCAAAACCTCTGCGAAAAAATAACTGGTGCCCGTGTGCACGTCATCGCTTATTGCGATCGAACTGAACAGACGGTCGATAGGGGTGAAGGAGAAAGCAGCAGCCGGCACCCCCATACCTAAGTGGGCCAGATACAGAGCAGTTGCAATCGACCTCAAGTAAGTTGTCTTCCCCGCCATATTTGGACCGGTCAGAAAGAGAAGCCTAGTCGCCTGATCGAGCCCTACATCATTCGCCACTGCTTTTTTAACTTGTGGATGGAATAAGCCTTTGGCATGAACTCTGGTTGGGCCACTTAGTACTTCGGGGATTGTGTAGCCTAGTTTTTGTGTAACATCCGCTATAGAGATTAGTGCATCCAACTCATAGGCTAGCCTCATTAGCGCTTCGAATTTGTCTTTGCTATAAATGCGGAATGTTTGATCAAGACGCAGTATCTTAAAGAAGGACACTCCTCGCACTTCTTCTTCTGGAACTTCCATAAACTCCGAACTTGAAACTATGTCTCTGATCTCGTTCGCTATAATAGCTAACTCACCTTCAGGCGGATCCACATCTAATCTACGCAAAAATTCGCGCATTGTTTGCACAAAGATGCACGCAAACTGAACGCCTCTTAGAATACGAATGTAGTGGTAACCATCGAACACCCTAAGAATAAGAGCGCCAGATATGAAGCCTGCAGTGCTTCTTTCAATCACAAACATTAGTGGATCAGTTTGGTAGCGCTCCACTCGCCCTGTGACCCATAGACCCAGCTTCTCAAATATCTCTCTGTGCTTAGGAATATAGGCTACGGCCTGCTGAGCTTGCGTTATATTTTTTGCGCTAGCAAAAGGGTTCTCCATGCGTTGCCGTAGTATCTGCGCGCCACCTTCAGTTCTAGTGGAATTACAAAGAGCATAGAGGGTTTTCCCAGGGGCTTCGGATTCAAATATCTCGAGATCCTTTTGCGTATGCAAATCGACCTCTAGCGTACGCACTTCACCTCTCTCCAATTTGAGCACACTTGTCTTGTATCGAGATGCCACACGCGCTTTCGCAGCGCTAGAGCCTCTGAGAACCGACTTGAAATTGCCGAAATAGCTAACTTTCATTTTCCCACCACCACCACGACAAAAAATGCTCGTTTATAGTTATTGGAACAGTAATAATTCTTTTTAATGTGCAGAAAGCCAGCTTAACTCTTTATGACATAGAGGAATAGGCCCGGTTTTTCTCAACCACCTTATGCCAAACCTAACGAATATTCTAGAAAGCAATCGCAATACAGTCAGTTAACTGTTGCTTTAAGCTAGCGCGCGATTCATCTACACGAATAATCTCAGAGATGGGCAAACACTCTCCCCACTCGTTGGAAAGAAATTCAGTAGGCTCTCCATTTAGTCCCACTAAGACATCGAGCCAGAATGGGCCGCGTGTGGCGTGATAGCGCTTTTGGCCTTGAAGCATTACTTGCCTTGCGTTCGGTCCTGATTTGACTAAGCTTCCAACGCCCCCTCCGATGAACTGCATATCGCCTTGATCTAGATTAAGCAGATACGAATTAGCAACTGCAACATTGCGAGTGATTATGATGGCATGCTTATCGTCAAGGAACTCGCCGATCTCGAAGATCGAGCCAGGCTGCCAAGGTACCCACCAGCTTGAACCTGCATGAGAGACAAGTAGACAGCTAGCGACACCGGGAAAAACATCAGACCCCGCATCATGAGACATCGTGAAATGGGCAATCGAACTTAGACCGTTGCTCGCCCTAGCAACCACGCTCCATGGCAACTGCTGCGAACAGGCAAGCTCATTGTCTGCCGACATGGCGAGCGAAGAGCAGCTTAAGAACAGAATGAGGAAAATTATCTTCATGCGTAGCATTCCAAAAGATGGACATGTCCAATAGTAACGACATCTCTAGCACTAGACCTAGCAGAGATGAGAATATCCTCTAGCTTTCTTTCGCTATAAGAAAAGAAGATCATGATCACGTAGAGATACTCGACAAGCAGACTAGAAAAAGGCCGAATAATGAAACTTATCTACACCCACGAAAACACCATGCTACTGCATTCCGCCAAGAATATTTTGGATAGCAATAATATTGAGTCTGTTTTCAAAAACGAACACTCCTCACCTAGCGGCCCGAACCTCGGCATCAGCAATATCTTTCAAGAACTCTGGGTAGTCCACGACGAAGACTACCTGCGTGCGCGCGAGATATTAGAGCGCGAGATCATCAACCCAGAGCCTAAAGCGGCTTGGACTTGCCCACAGTGCAACGAAGACAATGCAGGCAGCTTTGATTTCTGCTGGAACTGCCAAACCGCAAAACCAGCGTGACAACATCGATAGGATCAAAGGGGTCAGAGTAATTTGATCGGATCAAATTACTCTGACCCCTTTGATCCTATCCCTTTGATACAAACTCCTCTGCAGCCCCCATCGCCCTTCTTTGTTTAATCCAATAGATTTGTACTAACTAGGTGATACAAATTTACAACCCATAACAATTCTTACATCGCGTAGCATTAGCCCCTCTGCTTGGCCAAGCACTTAATTACTCAAATTTACTCTGATCCCGTCTGGAGGGAACTCTTATGATCCGAAAATACCTGCTGGCCTGCTCGTCTCTGGCGATGGCCGTTGCCCTAGGAGCTACCGGCTCTCTCGCTAATGCTCAAGGCGCTCAAACGTCCAATGAATTCTGGTGGCCCGAGAAACTCAATCTCAGCCCCCTTCGCCAGAACAGTCCCGAATCCAACCCTCTGGGCGCAGACTTCGACTACGCTGCAGCCTTTGAGACCCTCGACCTTGCTGCACTTAAGAGCGAAATTGAAGCCTTAATGACCGACTCCCAAGACTGGTGGCCTTCAGACTACGGTCACTATGGCCCCTTCTTCATCCGCATGGCCTGGCATAGCGCCGGCACATACAGAATTGGCGATGGCCGTGGCGGCGCAGGTGGTGGTCAGCAGCGATTTGAGCCACTCAATAGCTGGCCTGATAACGTCAACCTAGACAAGGCACGACGCCTGTTGTGGCCCATCAAGCAGAAGTACGGCAATAAGATCTCTTGGGGCGATTTGATGGTCCTAACAGGCAATGTTGCACTTGAGTCTATGGGATTTAAGACATTTGGCTTTGCTGGTGGCCGCGTGGACGCATGGGAACCCGATCTAGTGTTCTGGGGACCCGAGAAAGAGTTTCTAGCCGACGAACGTTACAGCGGTGATCGAGAGTTGCAGAACCCTCTCGCTGCGGTGCAAATGGGCTTGATCTATGTGAATCCAGAAGGCCCTAATGGCACTCCAGACCCACTCGCTGCTGCTCGTGATATACGTGAGACCTTCGGCCGCATGGCTATGAACGACGAAGAAACGGTGGCATTGATTGCAGGGGGCCACACCTTCGGTAAGGCACACGGCGCGGCAGCACCAGACGGCTGTGTAGGCGCAGAGCCAGCGGCAGCTGAAGCTGAGGCGCAAGGGCTTGGCTGGAAGAACAGCTGTGGCAGTGGCTCTGGTGCCGACACCATCACCAGCGGCCTAGAGGGCGCATGGTCGATGAATCCTACAGCATGGACTATGCAGTATTTGGATAACCTCTACGGCTATAACTGGGTTCAAACACGCAGCCCAGCCGGCGCTGTCCAGTGGATTCCAGATGACGAGAGTGCCTCTAATCTAGTGCCAGACGCACACGACCCTTCTAAGCGCCATGCGCCGATAATGTTCACGACAGACCTATCCATGAAAATGGATCCGAGCTACCGCGAAATCTCCACGCGATTCCACGAGAACCCTGAGGAGTTTGAGCTAGCCTTCGCGAAGGCATGGTTCAAGCTAACCCATCGCGACCTTGGGCCACGCTCACGCTACCTCGGCGATGAAGTACCCGCTGAAGAGTTGATTTGGCAAGACATCGTGCCTGCCGTTGATCACACACTAGTGAATACGGGTGATGTAGCACAACTCAAGTCTACAATATTGGCTTCTGGTTTAACGACTTCGGAGCTAGTGCGCACTGCGTGGGCCTCCGCGTCGACCTATCGCGACACCGATATGCGCGGTGGAGCCAATGGTGCCCGCATTCGCCTCGCGCCTCAGAATACTTGGAACGTCAATAACCCGAGTGAACTCGAGAACGTTCTAGCGCGTCTTGAGCGAATCCAGTCGGAGTTCAACTCTGCACAGAGCGGCGACAAACGCATCTCCATGGCAGACACGATCGTATTGGCTGGGGCTGCCGCTATCGAACAGGCCGCTAAGAATGCTGGCACCGATATCACAGTTCCCTTTACTCCTGGCCGCACCGATGCCACACAAGCGCAGACGGATGAAACTGCTTTCGCGGCACTGGAGCCAAAGGCCGATGGCTTTAGAAACTTCTACAGCAACGAGCTACGACTCTCCCCGGCAGAAATGCTGGTTGATAAAGCAAACTTACTAACCCTCACTGTGCCTGAAATGACTGTGTTGGTAGGTGGTTTGCGAAGCCTTGACGCAAACGCCGGCGGAACGAAACATGGTGTCTTCACCTCTTCGCCAAACGCGCTGAGCAATGACTTCTTCGTTAACCTTCTCGATATGTCCACCATGTGGGAGAAATCCTCCACTAGCGAGGGCATCTATGAGGGTCACGACAGAAGCACAGGCGCGATCAAATGGACTGCTACGCCTGTAGACCTTGCCTTTGGCTCGAACACAGAGCTGCGAGCTGTAGCCGAAGTCTATGCAGGAAATGAGGCTCAAAGCATGTTTGTACAAGACTTCGTGGCTGCTTGGAACAAGGTCATGAATCTGGATCGATTTGATCTATAGGTACACCGTGAAACGGCAGGGCTGAGCAGGCCCTGCTCAAATGGATCAAAGGGGTCAGAGTAACTTGATCGGATCAAATTACTCTGACCCCTTTGATCTTATTCTGACTCTTATGTTTTAGTCCTCTTAGTGTTGTACCTCACTACTGTATTGATACGGACTCTAGGTTAGGCAAAAGTCCATCAATTGTATGAGTACATTTTTCTAAGCGAATGGCATTCCACAGCACCTCGGCCTCGGGGTGTGCTTGGCGCAGATAGTTAACCCACTGTTTGATACGCCCTACGCGATCCTTGGGCGAAAGTGTCGTGCTTAACTCTCGCCAAAAATGTACGAGTAGTGGTGCAAGTTGCACCCACGGAGTTGTCTCGGTTTGATTGGCACGAATTTGCGTGGCCAGAAACGGCAGGCGCACGGCACCGCGTCCTAACATTACATCCGGAGTGCCAGAGATAGCGACACATCGGTGATAATCCTCTACCGAGCAGATATCTCCATTAGCGATCAAGGGTATGTTGATATGCTGTTTGATTCTACCGAGTTCTTCCCAGTGTGCGGGTGGCGCATAACCTTGCATTCGCGTTCGCGCATGCACGGTCAATTCACCGGCACCTGCAGACTCGATAGCGGCAGCATTATCTAACATCAGCGAAGTATCATCGAATCCAAGCCGCATTTTCGCAGAAACCATAACCGACGTAGGAAGCGCAGCGCGTATGGCGCTAACTACGCGATAGAGACTCTCGGGTTCTTTTAGCATCACGGCGCCGCCGGCACGACGATTGACGGTCTTACTAGGGCAACCGAAGTTGATGTCCACCCCAAAGGAGCCCAACTCTACTACTCTCACTGCGTTTGCGGCCATTGCCTCAGGATCGCTACCGAGCAGTTGCACTCTTAGTGGGGTGCCAGAGTCAGTTCTTCCACCCTGCGCCAACTCCGGGCAATCTCCATACAGCACCTTGTCCGGATAGAGTCTATCGACCACACGCACGAACTCGGATACTACCCAATCATACCCTCCCTGCGCCGTGATAAGACGGCGTAGGTGGGCGTCAGCAAGACCTTCCATGGGAGCTAGTACGATGCGCATATAAATTTGAATACTTGAATAGGGCACAAGAGTATATACCAAGGCAGTGCGAGTCATTCAATTTGCTCGCGCTTCTGCCAAAATAGCGGCGCAAGCTATTGAATTTGCTTTAGGTCAAAGAAGTGCTCTAAATTGCTCCAACAAGCTGCCAATGTGGTTAGAAAGGTGCCCATAATGAAGCATGACAAATAACAATTCTTCCGCTGAGAAAATCTCGAAGAGAGTTTCTCCCTTTATAGCTTCTTTTTTTATGCTCGTTACTTGCTTGGGCATCACTTATTTTTTTAAGCACATAGAGTCAAGAGCAACCAACGTAGTGCTTCAAACTTACTTTGATTTCCGAGTTAGAGAAGCGACTAGACAGATATCGAATCGAATAGAAGCTTATGCTGAAGTATTGCGTGCTACTGCAGGTTTCTACCGCGCGTCTGAACGTGTGACTCGGCTAGAATTCAATAAGTTCATTTCCACTCTTGGTCTGGCAGATTACTACCCAGGAATTCAAGTAGTGGGAGTCTCTATCATCATTGCCCCAGAGAACCTAGACACCCATATCGACACAGTTCGAAGCCAAGGCTTCCCATCTTACTCTGTCTACCCTGCAGGTGACCGAGACACCTACACTTCGATCATCTATCTTGAGCCTTTCTCCGAACGCAACCTGCGCGCCTTCGGGTTCGATATGTATTCGGACCCAGTTCGTCAAGATTCCATGCGAAAGGCAACCGAGAGCAGCAACATGTCTATGACTGGAGCGGTGCGTTTAGTGCAAGAATCTGGCGTGAATGATCAGGTAGGATTTTTAATGTACTTGCCCATCTACGCAGAAGGAAAACCCTTTACCACGCTTACGGAGCGAAGGGAAAATATCATAGGCTGGACATACGCTGCTTTTAGAATGAACGATTTCATACAGGCAGCAAATGAGCAGCACTTCGAGGACCTCGACATTGAAATCTATGACGGCGAGCTGATCTCCCCGCAGACCTTGATGTATGATTCTCATGATTTTCACTCACAAACAGAAACCACACTGGCATCTCTGCAAGCAATAGCCGACATTAAGCTTGTAGACCATGACTGGACGTTCAAAATAAGTTCACTTCCTTCAATGAGTCAACGTGTAGACAGTAATAATGCTAGCTACATTAGTGCGATTGGCATCATCATCAGTATTTTCATTTCGTTTATTGTATGGCTCATATTAACAGAAAGGCAGCTTGCTATTGCGACATCCAAAAAGGTGCACAAGGAGTTGATTTACGAACAGCAACGCCTGCAGAACATTATCGACGGCACGCGTATTGGCACTTGGGAGTGGAACATCCAGACCGGTGAAACTTCCTTCAATGAATTCTGGGCAGCGATAGTAGGCTACACCTTGAGTGAGTTGAGTCCTGTCTCCATAAAAAGCTGGAGCAATCTAGTCCATCCAGAGGATAGAGAGAAATCCGACGCATTACTTAAAAAGCATTTTTCAGGTGAGCTACCTTTTTATGAATGTGAGGTGCGCATGCGTCACAAGGACGGACACTTGGTCTGGGTGCTTGATCGAGGCAAGGTGTCGTCAAGGATGTCCAACGGAGAGCCATTGCTTATGTTTGGCACGCACGAAGACATTTCCGACAGGAAGGAAGCTGAAGCTATTTTGCTTTACGACATACAGCACGATCCCCTGACTCAACTTCCCAACCGGTCACTATTGCTCGATCGCCTGCAGCGGGGCATCCTCCATGCGAAACGTAACTCGCTAATGCTGGCCGTGATGTTCATCGACCTCGATAGATTCAAGAGCATCAATGACACTTTTGGCCATGACATTGGCGATAAAGTGCTTATTGAGGTCGCGAATAGAATCAAACTGTGTTTACGTGAATCCGATACAGTAGCACGCATAGGGGGGGACGAATTTGTTGTGCTGCTATCCACTGTTGAAAGCAGCCAAGATGCCAAAATGGTGGCGGAGAAAATCCGCAAGACAGTGTCTCGGGACTTTAATCTACAAGGCAGGATAATGGATGTAGCTGCTAGCGTAGGTATCGCCATATATCCGGAGCATGGCCTCGATGTGGAGACTTTGATGAGGAATTCAGATACCGCCATGTATTTTGCTAAAAGCAATGGCAGAAACAGTGTGAAGCTTTATGAAAACAACCTACAAGGCGCGGAAGACTAAATGTTCCCCTAAGCTTGCTCGGTTAAATCTCACTCAACACAATGAGATTTCGCCCCCTTTCTTTAGCTTGATAAAGCGCATCATCGGCTTGCTTTATGAGGGTTGTGAAGCCTTTGCTCGCCTCTTCGTGCTTAACAGCGAGACCTGCGCTAACTGTGAGGAAGATGACAGCATCAAGATACTCAACCTGTGTATCTTGAGTCTCTTGCCGAATACGTTCAAGCACTCGCTGCGCGTCATTAAGTGTAGAACCAGGCAGTACTATGGCAAATTCCTCACCACCCAAGCGGCCCACCAAATCACTCTCTCGCATTGCACTGCGCATAATTCTCGCGAATACCTTTAATACCTCATCTCCACCACCATGCCCATGGAGATCGTTTATGCTCTTAAAATTATCGAGATCTAACAGCGCGAGCACAAAAGGCTGTTTGTTTCGAACACACAGTTTTAACAACGCATCTCCTTGATTCATAAGTGCGCGCCTTGTTAACAGCCCTGTAAGGTCGTCGTAGGTTGCCTGACGACGGTGGGCCTCCTCTAATTTCTGAACTTTAATCATTAGTCCAATTACAGACCAAGATGTAATGGGAGCAATAATCGCGGGTGCCATAGTGGCAATAACAAAAATGATGAGCAGTTTCTCGCTGCCCGTGATTACTAGAATGGCATAGGTTATGAGCAATGAAGCGAGAATGGAGGCAATGGTGATAGCTAGAACGACTTTAACGCGTCGACGTTGTCGTGACGTGTAATCTACTTCTAGGAAGTCTTTCTGCATGAATTCTTTCAATTGTAGAGCCTGTGCTTCAAAAACAAAGTCGATACACTAACCAAAAACCCCTAGAAACACTACTACAATTCCTACGGCGAACCTTCGCGCATGTCGCGTCTGAAATCATTCACATCCATACCAGTTTCTATAAACGTGAAATTCCATATCTTGATAGCTTACTAGCGCTGCGTGCTGCGCAAGAATACTTACGCTACCTGTCATCATTTGATTGATCTGCTTGATGACATCAGGATGCGCAAAGCCAAAGCCAACACGCAATCCAGCGAAGCCATGAATCTTCGTCGCTGTTCGTGCGATGATCACATTGTTGCCCCCTTCCGCAACCAAGTGCATCTCGATCGGGTGTCACAACTGCCAAGCTTATCTCTATTACAAACCTTTACCCGTTGCAGAATTCAATGCCCTTCTGAGTGCCTGACTGTCTTTCAAAGGGGCAAAAGTCGATCGGATTGCACTTCTATAGAGTGCAACCCAATTTTGTACTCAGTACGTTTTCAATCTGAAAGCTCGCGCACCTGCACAGCCAAGCGATTCAAGACTGTGGCGGCCGCATTCACCTCCTCTTCGACCAGTTCATATTGGCGTTCTTCGATAGCTTCGCGAACGCCAGGCAGCGTCTTAACGCCATAGCCAGTATAGAAGCCGGGGGCGTAGATGTGATGAGTAAACCACGGGCGTCCAGGCAGACCATCGACATCGATCAGCGCGCGCTCGGAGGTGTAGAGTAGAACATTGTCTTGTTCTGAGGCCGGGGTGCCGCTGCTGGCCACTGCTGAGTAGCCCGCCGCTGCGTCCTCTAGCGCGGCCATCGCGTTTCGAAGTGCCGCGAAACTGAAATAGGGCACTTCAGACTTGGGTTGCGGCGCACGAATGGTTTCAGTCGGATCGAGTGCTAACTCATAGACACCCGAGGCTATGCGCGCATTCTCACTCTCGGTTTGCTTGCGCATGTCCTCCGCAAGTTTTTCCACCTCTGAGAGATAAAGGTTCACGTTATCTGCCAGCCCGGTGAACTCGAAGGGCAGCCGTGGCGCATAGGCCAAGCGCAGAGTTGC
>TARA_R110001592_G_scaffold3509_1_pt1 | contig 11356 bp, 12 predicted proteins | sample TARA_R110001592 | Tara Oceans TARA_R110001592 (sample SAMEA4398387) | marine metagenome | biome: Polar Biome; feature: [SRF] surface water layer (ENVO:00010504); material: water (ENVO:00002006), including particulate matter (ENVO:01000060) such as... | depth 5 m | reverse complement strand
GTTGAGTGAGCCGAGTTACGGTACATTTAACAAGCCTGCTAATTTCGATCAGGGTGGTGCGGTTCCTCGCAGCACTGAGATAGCGGGTCAGCCTCACACGTTGGCGTATATCAATCCTGAAGAGGAGGGTATGCTTCAAGATTACCGTCAGGACGCTCCTACGGTTCCCGGTCCCGGCGGCATTCCTGCTTATGCTCATAACGCTTTTCACACTGCTGATGCGGCGAGTATGGCTTCATATAATAAGACGTTTGCGGACACTCCCGGCACGGTTGCTAATAAGACAAAAAGTCGTAATGAGAATGCTGCTAGAGACAGGGCTGAGAAAGAAGCTCGTTTAGCGAATATGGCTGCTGGCAGAGATCCTAATTATGGTTTAGGTCGAGGTGCTGGAGTTCCGTCTCTTGAAAGTATTAAAGATCGTATAGCTAGGGCTGAAGGCACTAGTGGTCCTGAAGCTTACAACACTATTCTTGGCAATCAACAAAATAGATTCGGCGTAGTGCCTAGCGCTATGAGCGTTGCGGATGTTTTGGCATTTCAGGGCAATAGAGGTCCAGATTCTTATGCTGGCTATTCTCAGGATGTTAACTCAGGTCGTGGACTTACTAGACCTGATGGCACTGGTGTTATTTCCACTCCTGTTGGAAAGTATCAAGTTGTTGGAAGTACACTTAAGTCTCTTGTTGACCAAGGTGTTATCAGCATTGACGATATGTATAACGCGGCGACTCAAGAGAAAATCGGTGATTACTTGGTAACTAGTGACCTTGCTGGCGGCAAGGGTCTTGAGGATTATTTAGCAGGAAACATGACTGAGGCGCAGTTTGAAGCTGCTCTTGGCAAGCAATTTGAGGGCATTGAGCGCGGTCTTGACGGACCAGTTCTTGCGTCTAATTCCCTTGGATTTACTCCTGCCTCTGCGACTGCTCCTGCTTCTTCTGCTTCTTCTGGGTATCCGCCAAGTGTAGTAGATGCTGGGAGAGAATTGGGGATTGTTATTGATGGCCCTAATCCTAATCCTAATAGCGCTTCGGACATACAAAATCTTATTGAGGCTTCAAACAACACAAACAGGGACGTTTCTTTTGTTCCTCCTAAAACGAATATATTACAGCCAACATCTAGGGATGATTTCAGGGGTGAAGCTTCGTATCTAAACGGACTGGATCAGATTGCTGCGGGACAGGACGGCTCAAATAAGTTTATGACATCAAATATAAAGACAGGAGAAGCTCTTAGTAATTTTAATAACAATACAAATCTTGACTTTGCCTATGATGATCCAGACTTGTTAAGAGCGATGAGTGAAAAATATTCACCTGCTGCGGAAGATTATTATGTGACGGGAGGCGCTGGTTCTGATGGCTTTACTGCGCCTATGTATGATTTTGACAAGCTTAAGGAGAAGGTAGACAAAGGGGAAACCTTAACTGCTCAAGAGGCTTCGTATCTTACTGGAAAAACTGCCCCTGATGTTTATGGGGAAACCGCAGGAAATAATCAAGATCCTAATCTACTAAGGGCTTTCTCTGGCCTTGGCGCTGTTCCTAGTACTGTTGGTGCTCCAACTACTCTAAGTGACGGTTCTACTTATAATCCTCCTGTTCCAATAGTAGCTGGAAATGAGCCGGGCATGGGTGGCGGTTCTCCTTACACTGCTCCAGCCCCAATAAGTTCTTTAGCTCCTGTAGTTCCTATTTCTAATGCTACTCCTTCGACACAATTTATTGGCCCACCGACTGCTCAAGAGAGTGCTTACATTCAAAATCTCCTTGATCAATTTGAGGACGATGGAAAAGGACCGATAAAAGATCCGGGTTTAATTGAGAGGGTTCTTAGTGCGCTTGGAAGTAACTTCACGCTTGGTCAGTTTGATCTTAGCGACTATAAAAGAAAACAAATTCAGGCCGCTATGGATGCTTATAAAGCCACGGGCGAATTTGTTTATGATGGAGGTGATTTAGTTGGTGTTAGAGGCTCTGACGGAGGTGTTGAATCGTATGGAACGAACATCTTTAAAACTAATGCTGGTGATATCGGTTCTGGCGGCTCTAGCGGTTCTAGGGGCTCTAGTGGTCCAGATGAGGTAGAACAAAACTGGACTATTGGGGGAGATGGTGTTGTTGTTTGTAACGACGAGGGCTGGATTTACGACGCAGAGACAGGCATGTGCGCTGCACCTTCTGCTGACGCTAATGCTGGGTCTGAAAACCTAAGCTTAAACATTCCTCAAGCGCGTAGCTTTGAAGACATTATGGCTTCTATTCAACGTGCTCCGACCAAGCCTATTGCTTCTTTAGAGAGTGGAGGTATGGCTGGTTTAAATAAAACTGCTGATAACTTCTTGAGGGCTTTGGGTGGGTAATGAAGGATTCAAACGACTTTGCGAGTTACCTTACTGACGATGAGATAGCCAAGGTAGCTCCTATGATTGAGCGCCTTAATGCGCTTGATTCTCGTAACGATAAGCAAAGTAGTTTTATGAATTTTGTCAAGCATGTTTGGCCTCAGTTTATTGAGGGCAAGCATCACAAGATATACGCTCAAAAATTGCAAGACGTTGCTGACGGCAAGTGCAAGCGTTTAATTATTAATATGCCACCTCGTCATACGAAGTCTGAGTTTGCGAGTTATTTATTTCCAACTTGGCTTATGGGGCGAGATCCTACAAAAAAGATTATTCAAGCGACTCACACGGCTGAGTTGGCTGTTGGTTTTGGTCGTAAGATTAAGAACTTAATTGAGAGTGAGGATTTTAAGGACGTTTTTCCTGATGTAAGCCTTGCTGTTGACGCTAAGGCGAGTGGTCGTTGGAGTACGAATGCTGGTGGCGAGTACTACGCTGTTGGTGTTGGGGGTGCTTTGGCTGGTCGTGGTGCTGATTTGGCTATTATTGACGACCCTGTTTCTGAGCAAGATGCTTTAAGCTCCACTGCTTTAGATGGCATTTACGAGTGGTACACGTCTGGTCCCAGACAGCGTTTACAGCCCGGTGGTGCTATTATTATTGTTATGACGCGGTGGAGTATTCGTGATTTAACGGCGAAAGTTTTGCACAAGCAGAGTGATAGGGGTGCAGATAAGTGGGATATTGTTGAATTTCCTGCTATTATGCCCTCTGGCAAGCCTTTATGGCCTGAATACTGGGCTTTAGAGGAGCTTGAGGGGGTTAAGGCTTCAATTCCTGTTGGCAAGTGGAATGCTCAGTATATGCAGAACCCTACTGCTGAAGAGGGTGCGATTATCAAGCGAGAATGGTGGAATATGTGGGATAAGGACGCTCCTCCTCCTTGCAGTTATATCATTCAGTCTTACGACACAGCGTTTTCAAAGAGTGACCGTGCTGACTACAGCGCCATTACGACTTGGGGTATTTTTCATCATGAGGACACTGGCGAGGACCATATTATATTGCTTGATGCGACTAGGGGTCGTTGGGAGTTCCCTGAGTTAAAGGAAGCTGCTAATGATTTGTACAAAGAGTACGATCCTGACATGGTTTTGATAGAGCAAAAGGGTTCTGGTATGCCTTTAACTCAGGAATTGCGTAGATTGGGCATTCCCGTAACACCATTTACGCCGGGACGTGGTGCTGATAAGTTTACGCGTATGCACGCCTGTGCTCCTGTGTTTGAAAGTGGTATGGTTTGGGCTCCTGAGACGCAGTTTTCCGATGAAGTTATGGAAGAATGTGCTTCATTTCCCAATGGAGAACATGATGACTTGGCGGATTCGATGACACAGGCTATACTACGTTTTAGACAAGGGGGTTTCATTACGACCTCAAGTGACTATGATGAAGACGATTTAACCGCGTTTCGTCAGCGCAGAGAATACTATTAGGAGGCCGACATGGCAGAAGTTGATAGAGAAGCTATTATGCTTGCATTGTTAGAAGCGATGGAAGAAGGCGGACGTACTATGTCAGACGCTGATCGAATGATGATTAAGGAAATGAACCCAGATAAGATGCGAGGTCGTGGCAAAGACATTTCTGAAGCGGAAGCTCGTGCTATAAAGAGTGGCAACAATGAAGCTCGTAGGCGCAACGTAACAATGCCTCGTCCTAAAATGCGTCCTTCAGGCATGATGATGGGTGGCAAGGTTAAGAAATACAAAGGCGGCGGCGCTGTTATGGCAGGTCGCGGCGGTTCATTTAAAGGAGCAAGCTAATGGGTAAGGCATTATGACATCATCAGTAGTAGCATATAAAGCAGCAAGCGCAAATGCAGCTAAAGCAGTAAGAAAGGCAAAGGAAAAGTTTGCTGGGATGAAAGAAGGTATCCTAACAAGGTATGAAGACTCTGGTACAAGTGGTGCGGAACAACAGAAGAAAGAGCTTGCTGCACTTGAGATTAAAAGAAAAGCTGCAATGTATAAGCTAGGTAAAAAACAAGCTGATGACTTAAGGATGTTGAAGACGTTTGGCAAAGATGCCATGAAGGGTAGAACTTTTGCTCAATTCAGTGAGGGTGGCTCTGTTAAGAATTATCAACACGGCGGCGCAGTTATGACAGGTCGCGGCGGAAAATTTAAAGGAGTACGATAATGGGTAAAACAACTGAAAAAGATGGTGTTGTTAAGGAAGTAATGCCGAAAGAAGGCACTCCTTCAACAAAATTAGAAAACTCTGGTCACTCTCGTGGTGGTGGGGCTGCTATTAGTGGCACCAAGTTTGTCGGAGTGAAGTAGTGATTAAGGTAGCATATCTTAAATGAGGTTGGAGCGGGGGATGTTAGAGGGCTTCTCTCCCGACTCTTTAACGCGGACGTTCTCAGTTAAATGCTCTAAGTTACTGGTTGAGCGCCTTCCGCTCCAACACCCGAAAAGGAATAGAAATGGCTATTGAAAGAGATATGGGCGCTGGGGGTATTAATTTACTTCCTGAAGAACCTGTTGACCAAGAGGTTTTAGTCCCAGAGATGGGGCAAGACCCCGGTATTTTTGAGTTTGATGATGGTTCTGCTATTGTTGGAGAATATGAAGAGGAGTTAGCTCCTTTAGAAATTGATTTTAACAGCAACTTGGCTGATTACATTGATGACGCTGATCTTTCTCTTATTGCTTCTGATTTAACTGGCGATATCGATGGAGACTTCTCTGCTCGTCAGGATTGGGAAGATACTTATAAGCGTGGCTTAGAGTACCTTGGAATGCAGTATGAAGATCGCACTGAGCCGTTTGAGGGTTCTTCTGGCGTTGTTCATCCTCTTCTTGCCGAGAGCGTAACTCAGTTCCAAGCGCAGGCTTACCGGGAGATGTTGCCTGCAAGTGGACCAGTTCGTGCGGAAGTTGTTGGGTCTAATAACGAAGAGCTTATCAAGCAAGCAGAGCGCGTTAAAGATTATATGAATTACATGGTTACTTATGAGATGGAAGAATACGATCCTGAGATGGATCAGATGCTTTTTTATCTCCCTGTAATTGGTTCTACGTTCAAAAAAGTTTACTTCGATCCCTTAAAGGGTCGTGCTGTTAGCCAGTTTGTCCATGCGGAAGACTTGGTTGTTCCCTATGGCGCAACTGATTTAGCGTCTTCTCCTCGTATTACGCATGTTATTAAGATGGACTCTAATGAGGTCCGCAAGCTTCAATTGGCTAAATTTTATAGCGATATTGATTTACCGAACAGTTCTGGTGGATCAAGCGCAGACGATATGTCTGACGTACAGCAGACTATTGACGAGATTCAGGGTGTTCACCCTACGAATTCCTCTACTGAGTTAACTCTTCATGAAGTTCACACTGATTTAGATATTTCTGGCTTTGAAGACATTGGTCCTGACGGAGAAGAAAGCGGGTTAAAGCTTCCTTATATCGTTACTATATTGGCTGATACAGGAGATGTTTTGGCTATTCGTCGCAATTATGACGAAATGGACATGATGAAGCGTAAGAAGCCTTACTTTGTTCATTACAAGTTTCTTCCGGGCCTTGGCTTTTACGGCTTAGGATTAACTCACATGATTGGTGGGCTTGCTCAAGCTTCTACATCTATACTGCGTCAGCTTATCGACGCTGGAACTTTGTCTAACTTACCCGCAGGATTTAAGGCTCGTGGAGCGCGTATTCGTGATGAGGAAAGCCCAATTCAACCGGGTGAGTTCCGTGACATAGACGTTGCTGGAACGGACATACGGACCTCTCTGATGCCGTTGCCGTTCAAAGAACCTTCTGGCACGCTTTACAACCTACTAGGCACTCTTGTAGATGCAGGTCGCCGCTTTGCAGCTATGGCTGACATGAAGATAGGTGAGATGGGCGGAGAGACTCCTGTTGGCACTACAATGGCTATTATGGAGCGTGGAACGAAGGTTATGTCCGCAATTCATAAGCGGATGCACTACTCTCAGAAGCTTGAGTTTAAACTTCTTGCACGAGTTTTTTCTGAGACGATACAATCTTATCCTTATGCGCCTTCAAACGAGTTCGGCCCAGAGGTTTTTGCTAATGACTTTGATGGAAGAGTTGATGTTCTTCCTGTTAGTGATCCAAACATTTTCTCTATGGCCCAGCGCATTGCTTTGGCTCAAACACAATTGCAGTTGGTTCAATCAAATCCGCAGATACACGGTGGACCACAGGGATTGTATCAAGCTTACAGAAATATGTATGAGGCTCTTGGGGTTAACAATATTGATGGCATTTTGCCGCCACCTCCTCAACCACAGCCAGCCAATGCTGCAAAAGAAAACCAAATGGCTATGGGAGGTGCTCCTCCACAAGCCTTCGCAGATCAAGATCACAAGGCTCATATGGAAACACACTTGTCAATTATGTCTACCCCTGTAGTTCAGATGAACCCACAGGTACTGGCTGTATTGCAAGGTCACATTCAAGAGCACATTGGTATGCTGGCGGAACAGCAAGCCACTCAGATGGTTATGGAGCAAGCTGGTCCAGAAGTTCAACAGAACCCTGAAGCCGCACAGATGTTGCAACCTGCGATAGCTCGTCAAGCTGCTATGATTATAGCAGAGCTTACTGAACAGTACGCACAGACAGTAGAGCCTGTTGCAGAGGGATCAGATCCACTTGTAGAGATACGCAATCAAGAGCTTCAGTTAAAAGCCGCAGATTTGCAACGTAAGTCAGACGAATTCCAAGCGCGTCAGCAGCTTGACCGTGAGCAAGATGCAGCGGATATGCAACTAGCTCAAGATAGATTGAATTTGCAGCAAGACGCATTGGCTGATAAAACCCGTGTTGCAGAGGATCGCGTTCAAACTCAACGTGACATTGCAGCACTTAACAACCAGACAAGAGAGAAGGGAATGAATAATGTCCAGTAGTGTTCGTGAAAAAATGGCGAAAGTCATGAGGGAGGCTAAAAATGCAACTTGGGAAAGAGAAAGAGCAGCCAATGTTGTCGTCCTTGAAACAGTCCGAGCGAGAGACGAAAACGGACACTTTATCTCCGACGATCCCGCCACGCCTAAAAACGAAGCTTGGGTTGAAAAGCCAAAGAAAAAATCTCCTGCCAAAAAGAAAACCGCAAAAAAAAGTAGTAAGTAGGTTTAGCGCAATCGCTAGACCCCAGAGATTTACTGGTGTTTTTTAAAATATTGGGATATGTACTTGTGTTTTCTGTTAGATCGTATAAAGTTCTAGCGGGAGACACACATGGACTCACTACATTTAGCTGACTATCTGTACAAAAAGTTACGTCAAAAGCAGGAGGACTTACAAATTTCTCTTGGTACTGGAAATGTGGCTAATTTCGAAGAGTATAGATATATCGTAGGACAAATAAAGGGTCTCACGTTCATGGAAGATGAGATCAGAACCTCAATGAAAAACATAGAGTATTCAGATGAATAAAAAACTTTACGTTCCTGAGCATATTGCCAGAAAAACTAAAAAACCAGATGGTATGGAGAATATCCCTAAACCTATGGAAACAGCGTTTGGTAAGCCAAAAGTTGATGAAAACAAGAATGAGTCTGATCCATCTCAAATGGAAGGTTCTGTAATAGAAAGGCTACCACAGCCTACTGGATACAGAATGTTAATCATTCCATTCTACCCTAGCGAAAAAACAAAAGGCGGACTTTACGTTCCTGACGCGGTTAGGGACCGTGAGGCATTTGCGACTGTAGCTGCTTATGTTGTTAAGCTTGGCCCTGACGCATACAAAGACTCCCAGAAGTTCCCAACAGGGAACTGGTGTAATGAAAAAGACTGGGTTCTTATAGGAAGATATGCTGGAAATCGCTTTAAAGTGGAAGGTCTTGAGGTCCGTGTGATAAATGACGACAATATTATCGCAACAATACTTGACCCCAAAGATATTTCTTATGTATAGTCAATTTAAGAGGAAATCGTTTTATGCAAGATGAAGATCAAGATCAAATTGTAGAGCAAGAATCAACTTCTGTAGAAATAGAAGATGCTGATATTGTTGACGACAGTTCCAGCGATTCTAATGTCGAAGCCCGAACAAATGTTCAGGATGATGAAGAATTAGATAAATACAGCAAAAAAGTTGACAAGCGTATTAAGAAATTAACCGCTGCCCGACGACACGCTGAAGAAGAAGCGGCTGCGGCTGTTCAGTACATTCAAAAAGTTGAAGCTCAAAACAATGAGTATAAGCAGAGACTTTCTAACCTAGATAAAGGTTACATGAGTGAGTACGAGGGAAGAATCACAACTCAAGAGTCTCAAGCCAAACGCGCTTTGACTGAGGCTTATGAGGCTGGTGAGTACGACAAAGTAGCTGATGCTCAAACTGCAATTTCTCAAATTGCTATTGAAAAAGAACGTCTTCGTATGCAAAAGCAACGTTCTGCTCAAAATCAACAGCAAGAGCAGCATCAGCAGCAGCAAGCTCAACAGCAGCAGCAAGCTCAACAGCAACAGAGAGCTCCTGCAAGGGATGATAAATTAGAATCTTGGATGGGTAAAAACCCTTGGTTTGGACCCACTGGAGATAATGTTATGACTGGTGCTGCAAGGGCCATTCATAATGTCTTAGTAGCTGAAGAGGGTTTTGACCCAACCAGCGACGATTATTACTCGGAAATTGACAGGCGTATGCGCCGTGAAATGCCGAATAAGTTTCAGGGTGACAAGAAAAACGTCCAATCTGTCACTCCTGCGGGTAGCGGAAGCCGCTCATTAAAATCAGGACGGAAAAAACAAGTAGATCTTAATCCCGGTCAAGTCGCTTTAGCACAGAAGTTAAACATACCTCTGGACAAATACGCTGCTGAAGTCGCCAAAATCGCAAGTCGGAGTAATTAATATGTCTGATCGTATGCCACGCGAGTCAAAAACGCGGGAGCTCGAAGAGCGCAAAGTATGGCGTCCCGGTTCAGCATTAGATGCTCCCGAACCGCCACTGGGATACCAACATCGATGGATTCGTGAATCTGTGATGGAATATGACGACAAAACAAACGTCCATAAAAGGCGGCAAGAGGGATATGAACTTGTTCGTGCAGAAGAATATCCAGAGTACTTTGGACCAGTAGTAGATGAGGGACGCAACGCAGGCATCATTGGTGTTGGCGGTTTGGTACTAGCGCGTATCCCCAACGAAATGGCTAAACAAAGAAATCATCACTATCAAGGCGTTACCAATAACCAAATGGAAGCCGTTGATCGTGACTGGATGCGCGAAAACAACCCAGCGATGCCTAAACTAAAAGCGCAACGCAAATCGTCTGTGAGTTTTGGCTCACAGAATAAATCTTAAACTGAAGGATAAGTAAAATGGCGAATATTGACGCCCCTTTCGGCCTTCGCCCGGTAAAAAGTAGCACAAGTTCTCAACGACAGAACCGCTACCGCATTGCTTCTGGTTATAACACTAACATTTTCCAAGGTGACCTTGTAACGGTTACTACTACTGGAACAATTGTTCGTGTTGCAGCAGGGGACAATGCTTTATGTCTGGGCGTATTTAATGGTTGTTCATATGTAGATCCAAATGGGAATGTAATTTTCTCAAACTATTGGCCTGCAAACGCGACTGGAACTGACATTTTCTGTAATGTCGTTGATGATCCATCCGCATTTTTTGAAATTCAAGCAAACGCTGCATTCCCTGTAACGGACCTGTTTGGAAACTTCGACATTGTAGATAGCAACCCTGTTGGTAGTACAGTAAGTGGCAATTCCCGAATGGAAATTGCTGTTTCAACTGGTGCAACTACCGCTGCTCTTGCTCTTAAAGCTATGGATATTTCTCAAGATCCAGAGCGCAATGACACCGCAACAACACATACTTGTGTTATTGTTAAAATTAACAACCATCTGTTCAGTGCTGGCACTGCGGGTCTGGCATAAGGAGACTAAGTTATGGCTATTTCACGTTCACAACTGGTCAAAGAGCTAGAACCGGGCCTCAACGCTCTGTTCGGCATGGAATATGACCGCTACGAAAACGAACACGCTGCAATCTACGAAACTGAATCATCAGACCGTGCGTTTGAAGAAGAAGTTATGCTCGTCGGATTTGGGAATGCTCCCACAAAATCCGAAGGATCTGGCGTCGAGTTTGATAACGCAAATGAAGCATATACTGCTCGTTACTCACACGAGACTGTAGCGCTTGCATTTGCTCTTACCGAAGAAGCTGTTGAAGACAACTTGTATGACCGCCTTGGTGCTCGTTATACTCGTGCTTTGGCTCGTTCTATGGCGCACACAAAGCAAGTAAAGTCAGCAGCTACGCTAAACAATGCGTTTGATGCTAACTTCACAGGCGGCGACGGCGTTGAGCTTTGCTCACTTGCTCACCCCCTATCTGGTGGTGGTACATTCCGTAACGAACCATTGACTCCTTCAGACCTCAACGAAACTTCACTTGAGAATTCTCTTATTGATATCTCAACATTCGTTGATGAGCGTAACATGATCATTGCTCTTCGCGGCATGACGATGATTATTCCACCACAATTGCAATTCGTTGCAGATCGCTTGTTGGAATCCACTCTTCGTGTTGGAACAGCAGATAATGATATTAACGCAATGAAGAACATGGGAATGTTACCGGGTGGTTACAGTGTTAACCATTTCTTAACAGATCCTGATGCTTGGTTCGTTAAAACTGATGCTCCAAACGGCTTTAAGCATTTTGAACGCTCACCAATGCGTACAAACATGGAAGCTGATTTTGACACAGGCAACATGCGCTTCAAAGCTCGTGAGCGTTATAGCTTTGGCTATTCCGATCCACGCGCTGTGTTCGGTTCTCCCGGCGTATAATAAAACCTTGTTTTATTGGTTAGAGGCGGTCTTCGGATCGCCTCTTTCTTTTTGTTCTTCAGTGTTGTATAAAAAGTTATTCCCTGACAGCCGCATGATGCGGCTGACTTAACCCCGACAGGAGAAAATCATGGGTACT